>Ga0209700_102491_pt1 | contig 37036 bp, 19 predicted proteins | sample SiratroredBW_FD_187528 | JGI IMG/M metagenome (GOLD analysis project Ga0209700, IMG submission 187528) | Root nodule microbial communities of legume samples collected from California, USA - Siratro red BW (SPAdes) (version 2) | ecosystem: Host-associated > Plants > Roots > Nodule | place: USA...
TTGCAACATTTTTTTGCCAAGAAAGAAAGGCAGTTGCTACAGTTTTTACGCAATGGGGTGTGCAAGGTTATGTGGTATTTTTAGGCAATCCGGTGCATGGGTTAAGTAAGGCCATTGTTTCCTGCACCCCCATATTTGCTTCCTGCATCACATCAATTTTTGGTAATTCCACAAATGCCATTGTCATAACAAACAAAGAGAGAAATAAGGTTTGTTGTGGTTATGTGAAAACGAAGAAGGTTTTTGGTGGGTGACAACGGAGGAGCTACCTCTCAAAAGATATTTGCTGCTTCAAGTTTCTCCGATGCTCCTCCGTTGCTCCTCCGCATTGCCTCGCTCCTCTGCCTTCACCCTTCGTCACTGTTGTCCTTCAATGATATCGCCATCGTTGTTGGTAACTCTTCCATTGTCACCCACCAACACTCTTCTCTATTTTCGCAAAACCACAGCAAACCTCATTTCTCCCTTTGTATATTATGGCAAGGGCATTTGTGGAATTACGAAAAATTGATGGGGTGTAGGAAGCAAATGTGGGGTTGCAAGAAGCAAATGTGGGGTTGCAGGAAGTAATTGTCGTTAAGTAAATGGGATTTGAAAACCCGAACTTAAGTTTCGGGATGTAAAATTGGGGGCAAAAACTTTCTGTACCTCTACATTTTTAACCTGTACCCCATCAATGACCACAAAATAACTAAAATGCCCTCTACGTTTATAATTAAATAGCTTATGAAATATGTTTTCCAAAATCTATTTTTGAAAAATATTTTCTAACATCTATGAAAAATATTATTTGCAATGTAAATTTTATATTTTATAATATGTTTTACGAAATAAGTTTTAGAAAACATTTTTCAAAACATAAAATTTATATTTTGGACTATCTTTCATAAATAAATTTCAAAAACATATTTTGAAATATAAATTTATGTTTCAGAAAATATTTTCCAAAATCTATTTTCGAAAACACGTCTACTGTGGATTTGAAATAAAATATCATGCACATTTCTAGTATATTTGAAATTGATAGGGTGCAGGTTTAAATTTATGGGGTGCAAGAAGTTTATGTCACAATCAGATCATGCAACTCAACCAAAAAATAGGGTGAAATGTTGGAAGAATATCCAAAAGAGCGGGGTGCTTCTTCTTGCACCTCTATACTATCTTCCGGCACCTCCACAGGGGAAGCAAAAATACCATTTTACCTTTTTCATTTTTGTCATCTTCTCAATCACATTGCTCTTCACTTTCTTGTATTTTAGATTCTATAATTTGAAATATAATCTTTTATATTTCAGAATACAACTTTTTGTATTCTGAAATTTAAAATACAAAACATTGTATTCCAAATTATAGAATCAAGAATACCAAAAAAAGTTTGTATTCTGGATTGTATACCTTGAAATACAAACATATTACACAATCCATAATACAATTTGTATTCTATATTACACAATCCGAAATACAATCTTCTTTTTGTATTCCAGATATTTTAGATTTTGCAATCTAGAATAAAAAAGAAATTTTGTATTCTAGATTGTGTAATCTAGAGTACAAATTTTAGAAAGGATATTTAGGTATTTTTTGAATTATCCAAAAATAAAAGGCATTATTTCTTCATTTCTTTCATTAAACACACTTGTCTTATTTTCTTTTAATAAATAAATTTATTCCATTTTTGTTTGATGTTTAATGTAGATGGATATTTGACCTTGGTGGAAAATAATAAAACAATTAATAGTGGTTGATGTCACTAAGCATCATTTAAATCTGAGGACATATCCTTCACAAGAAGGAGGGTTGAAGATGAAACCTTATGAAGAAAGACTCTAAACTTGAAGAATAGAATACTAGGTTTTTCTTCTTTCTTCTTAGTCTTGTGTAAAATGTATAAATATATTTTCTCTTGTATTGTTTATAGGATTTTAAAGAGGTATTAATAGAATTCCTTCATGCCTTAATTAAGCCTTGATTTGGGCTAGAAAATCAACCACAAACCCTAGAAAATTTAGTTAAAATCTTGACCAAGTCATGAAGAAGAAAGGGGACGAGAAGTTTGGAGTAAGGAAGTCTCACTTTCAAAGCTAATTTAGGTGTTGCATTCATTCGTTGGTCAACCTTTGAAGATGCCACTTTAGGTCGTTTTTAGTCCCACATTCCTTAGCTCATGAAGTGCAAGGGCTTATGCATTTATAAGTAAAATCCCTTGTCCCCTTGTAGCACTCAACCTTTAATTAAATGAGAATCGAAGCATTACATATTTTTCTTGTTCTCTTGAGTCACACATGGGAGTCTCCTAGTTCACACCAAGGAACCTTCCTTGAAGAGCACATTTTTTTAGTTTCTTTTGAAACTGGGAGAATTAAAAAAAAATTCTTTAGCATCTTGAAGATGATTCCATCAACTAGCTTCATCATTAGATGAAGAGATGTCAATTGTTTCATGCCATGGACACGCAAGGATAGGATGTTGGTTGGTCAGAGGTTTATTAGATGATGGTAGCGATGATGATGTAGAAGTTATGTTTGAAAATGATTAGGGAGGGAAAAGGATGTTTAGGATGTATTGATCAAACTTGATCAATGGAAAGGTGAGAATGGTGGAGTTGGGAATAGTTTGGTGTCGTAAAAAGTATCGGAAATGAATCTTTCAAAAACCTTCTTGAGTGGTGCTAGAAATGACCCTTTTAGAGCTTTTTCATTTGAGGTAAATCTCATACGTAACCTCCCTTTCTTTTGTGGTAGCCTCTTTTTCAATTATCTGGTCAACAACATTTGTCATGCACTAGTTGAGATCAAAGTCTGTCAAGCTTATGAATGTGCAGTTGGCTCTAGAAGGGAGGGGGATTGAATAGAGTCTGAACTCAAATTGTGAAATATAAACAATTCAAAGGAATATAAAATCAGAGTGTAAAAGAGAGAAAAGTAGACACATTTATATTGGTTCATCTTGTAACCAGGCTACGTCCAGTCACCTTAAGTAAATTGCTTAAGAGATTTCACTAACGAGTTTTAACGTTTCTTCGGGTACGAGTTTTAATGCCTCTCTAGGAACGAGTATTCTACACCTCTCCAAGAATGAGTATTCTACATCTCTCTAGGTAATGACTATTCAACACCTCTTCGGGTAATGAATATTCTACACCTCATTAGGCAACGAGTATTCACATCTCTCCAAGCAATGAGTATTCATACCTCTCCAGACAACGAGTATTCAAACCTCTCTAGGCAAAAAGTACTTTAAACCTCTTCAGGTGAAACCTAGTCTTAATCTTCCCCTGAGATTAAAACCTCTAAACAATGAGAAAAACTCTCTTAATATCACAAGGTATACTTCACAATGTGAAGGATTTACAATGGTCAGGCTCACAATCATTTTCTTATTAACAACAAGATGTAACAATGACTTTGGCCATAATATTTCTATTGAATTTCTTTGTGTGTTCCTCATCAATCTCTTCTCCTCCTATTTTCCTTCATCTTCAATGATCTTTATATAGTCTTTGGGATATGACCGTTGAAACTTCTATGAACAATTTTTTTGTATTGATGAATATCCTCTTCTTCAATGCATATTTAGTGTGTTCAATTCATTTTTGAAAATTTTCCATTTTTGTTGTAATTTTGAATGATGAGACTTGATGTATTAAATTTTTAATTCATGTGTCTCCTTCATCTCTTTGTCTTTCCTTCTCATATGGAAACACTTGCTCTACCTTCATGTCATTATCACATAATTAAGTCCTTCAAATATTTCCTTCTTTGTAGCAAATAGGAATGTTGGACTTATTCATTATCTTTTTAGTTGTAAGTCTTTTGTGCAACTCTTTCACTGTAGCTTGTCTTCGTTTGCCAGTCTTCTTTGATTGTATTTCTAATTTTTTTTTGTTTCACTCTGTCTCAGTAACTCTATAAATAATAATTATTTCTCTTATGTATCTTGTGGGTTTTCTAGTGCTTCAATCCGTGATTGACCATGTGTAATTTGCATTTAAATACCTTAGTCAATTAGATAATCACTTAAATAACTTTGAAATATAATCTCTTAAATAATAAAAGCTTTCTATTTTAAATATTAATATAATTTCAAAACTTTCTAAGTTTGTCTATATTTTGAACATTGAAACAAATCATAATTATATCAAAATATTTTTGAATCTTATTTAATACAAGATTTTCTTCTTAGAGAATAAAATGATATTTTAATATTTCCAAACTACTTTCAACATGACACATATAAGAAAACAATATTTAAAATTATAAAGTTTAGACACTCCTTGATGTGAAGACGTTGACTGTTATTAAAACTAGTTTTGTCTGACTCATAGATGTACTAGATCATCTTATGCTCTTTTAGGTCGATTTTCTGACACATTTTTCTAGCATGACCAAGTGCTATAAATTTGTCTAGCGTAACTTTGTATTATTGGATTGTCTATCTATTGTATACTAAAGATATCATCCAATTTATTTATTTAGAGTATTATACAGTCTCAATAGATCTTTTGATTTTTCCTTACTACGTGAATGTGTCGATCAATTCTTTCTCGTGCTCTAAGATCATAGTCCTTATCTTGATTATTGGTCCAAGTTATCTCTTTTAATGCTTCTAATTTCGTATATGATAAATAGTTGGAAAATTGAGAAATTTAATTAATTTTAATATTTATGTAATATTAAATATAGCAGTAGGCGTGGGGTTGAAGAATGAAAATGCAAGAGATTTCTTTCATAGTAACTTACACAAAAGTTTAGGAAGAGATTTCAAAAGTTTTAAAGAATTAATAAATAACAACTTCGTAAGATGGGTTACCTGTTTGAAATATTACTATAATATTAAATATAGCAGTAGGCATGAGGCCTGAAGAATCAAAAGGCAGAGATTTTCCTCATAGTGAAATCTCCGTAGCACAAAACTTTAGGAAAATATTTCAAAAGTTTTAAAGAATTAATAAATAAAAACTTCGAAAATGATAAAGCAAAAGTTAGAAAAAGTTTTAAAGAATTAATAAATAACAACTTTGAAAATGATAAAGCAAAAGTTAGAAAAATCTTTCAATTGCTCAAGATTTTAATTAAAATAAATTAAATTTTTATTAAATAATAATTTAAAACTTTGTAAATCACCAAGCATTTAAAATCTAAATATTAATATTTATCTAATATTAAATAAAATATTATTATGTATAACAGACACACTTTACCAAAGCAATAGGTACGAGACTCAAGAACGAAAAAGTAGAGATTTTCCTGCCAGTGCAATCTTCCAACCACTACAATGGAGTAGGTATTTACCCATACTCTCATTACAACGCATTACAAATCAACTTTTTGTAACTTTCTCTAACCTTCATCCGAAAATGTATAATACATTCAATAAATCTAAACATTAAGATTTTATTTACATTGTCTCAGGCTTCAAACGGTAAGCATAAAATAACATGATTTTATTTTATTTAGTGAAAAAAAAAATCAATTTTTGAGTGTGAGATTTAACCTATTTTTCATGGTAGTAGTAGTGGAGTTCTCCTATCTTCATCCAATCACAAATAGCAGATGCATCGTTACCTATTTTTTTGTATGTTTTGGTCAGTGCTCTATGAAAACAAAAAAAAGATATAAACGGTTATAGTTTCAAACTTGAAATGTTACGTGTTTGTGTGCCTCTGGAGCTTAAGAGAAAACCTTGAACCATTACAACAAATAAGTCTTCAACAAAGACCCACGATATATAGCTGAGAGACGTTGTCGTAGTCTTTGCAGATTTGGCTTTAAACAGTTAAAAAAATGCTTGGGTTAGTGATATTTATTTATTTTAACCATTTTTCTATAACAATAATCATGAATCAATTAGTAATTAATAGTTATTTTTCTGTATTTAGGCTAATTGGGCTTTAATTAAAAGTTTGATTCAATTTGATGTAATTTTTGAATTTTTTTTTCCAAACTTGAGTATGCTTTGTATTTTTTTCCATAACGTTTACTACGGACCTCTAATTAACTTGATCTTTATGTTATTTTGTAGATAACTCAAAGATCTACAAACATTATTACAGGGTGCAAGATCAAATTCGGATGGAAAAGTGGATAAAACCAGTCTTGAAGTTTGCATACAAAATCTAGACAACATTTTGAACGGAAATCATTAATGTTGGGCCAAATTAGGGCAACATAGAATGTGCCTAGGCCTTAGTTCGTGGAAAAGAATTAGAATTAGGATTTTTCTTTTGTGGGACAAATTATAAAGCAGACATATATATTTTTATGAGACTTTGATGACACCTGCATGCGAGATTATTTTCTTTTGCAATACATTTCGTTCGTTCGTCTTTCTTTCTTCTTCATGTTTGCATTTTCTTATTCTCTCAATTTGTGTTCTTTGTGTTTCAATTTGGAGATGCCAACCGTGATGATGAGTGACTAACGTTTTTATTCAATTCGATGCCCGAAGGTTCTCTTGTTTACATTAATCCTTGGGTTCGTATTTTGTATTTCTTTCCATAAATTACATGTTCACTTGTTTTAATTTGATAATTAGATTTAATAGTTGGATTAGTACTGTAATTGAATCAATACAGTCCAATTGAAATGTGCTGTGGAATTCTCGAATTGAAATCAAGTCAAACTAACAATGTTGCTCACAATGCGATTGCATTAGTTTGATACATTAGGTGTTCGATTAAATGCTTCATGATTGTGGAGTAGTTGGAATGTTAAATAGATTCAAGGATTCCAGTCTATTTAACCCATGAATTTAATTTGGATTGTGTAGGAGCCGGTGAGGGATTTGGGAAAACTGAAGGGAGACCGGGTTGATTTTTCATTATTTGAATTCCTCTATTTTTGTTTGATTTTTGTTTTTGTTATTGAATTTAAATACTTTGTTAAGCCCCCCTGTCCCCCCCTCCTCGTTTTGATTTTAATAGAAAATTTGAGTGGTCCTTGGAAAGAATGACCTAGGTTAGTTATACTGCAAATTTAGTCTCCTAGTTTAATCTGGGACGTGTTCAGAAGCGCGCATCGGTTAGATCTTATCTTAGATCTAAACTTAAAACTTGTATGCTCGTGGAAAGCCACGAAGGAAGGTGCATTTGAAGGTGCGAATCTCTGTCTGAAGGAAGAGAAATGGCGAGTGACATGCATAATGATAGAGAAATACACACAAAAAAATGCATTATCATTCTAAAACTTAAAAGTTAAGAACTTTATCCCAAGTACACCAAGTTGAAGCCATAACCGTCATGTGAGGTTGTAAGCGAAGTCAGACGAAAACAAGGTGCACGTGTGAGATTGCGAAAGTTGACTCAAAGTAGGCAAACTTGAAACCATAAACATGATGGCGAGGTTGCAAGCGAGGCTAGATGAAAGCAAAGTGCAGATTGTGGTATGAAGGAGGAGATCCAAAGCACAACAGAGGGAGTTGCACATTTGGGATTAGGAAAGAGATGCGAAAGAGATGCGGAGCGAGAGACAGAGAGAGCATGGTTTCGATATGAGTCTAAGGTTTGGAAATGTTTGACGAAAGACGTGGGAGGCACGGTTTTGAGGAGGTTTTGATTTTTGGGACAGTCATGTGACGCACACGGAACATTCTACGATTGCTCTCCAATGAAGAACAAGTCACCCACTTATTATATATGGTTAATTTTTTCATTTTTTTTTTGTTTTGAACTTTTTTGAAAACATTCCTGAGAATAACACATGTTAAATGTTTCTGTTTGTATTTTCTCTAATTGTTATAATTATTATAAATGGTTCATCCCCAACATGTGGTCTTGCTTCTTTCTTTTTTCCTCATGCCAAATCTCTCTACTAAATTGTCTTCACTTAATGTATCTCTTTACTCAAAATTTCTCTTTACTCATTAATTTGACTTCATTTCTTTATTCACATTTTCAATTATGACTTCATGTTTTTATTCACTTTTTCTCTTTACTCAATGTATTCATATATGATTTCCTCTTTTACTTTTGGTTTTCGTAATACTCAATCATTCTTAATGTGTTGAGTTTTTATTTTGTTACTTATGAGTTCATAAATTAAAAATAAAAAACAATTAAAAAGTTCATGTACCTATATCACCCATATTTATAAAGAGGAGTATTTTGGTCTATTCCTACTACTATGGGTGTATGAAAAGAGTATGGGTGCACGAAGCATAAACCCTACAATAAAACTAGATTCTTCGTGACTTCATAAAGCTAGATTCTTCGTGACTTCATAAAACTAGATTCTATTGTGACTTTCAATCTTAACCAATAATATCCATTTAAGGAATATAGGGTGATCGTAGTTTTTCAATTTATTAATTATTAACTTTTCTCTTCAGTTTTGAACTATGAACTCCCTTCATTCGGTTTCAGTAGCAATTGTCTCTACTCATTGCAATCCAATTCGCAAAACCTTTTCCTTCTACAAAGCCAAAACCAAAACCAAACCCCACAATCTCATTTGCTCCTTCCGCTTCCATTCTAATAGGCTCAGATTTTCAGCCCTCAAAAGCGATCCCCCGGAGTCGCATCAGACTCGCAACGTTGCCGATGACGAAGGACCAGAGAAGCTCCCATTGCGTCAAAACGATGCAAAGTTTGATTTGGGGTGGTTGCCTGCTTTTCCCCACGTTCTTGTTGCTTCAATGTCCAATTTCATATTTGGGTATCACATTGGGTCAGTTTTTCCTTCTATTTCTCTCTCTCATCTTTTTTTCGTTTAAGTTCCGCCTTACTGTAACTTCACCTTTCATTATGTGCTGGGAGGATTAGTCTTTTTTCGAAATTTGAGATAAGTTTTGTTAAGAGACACTGTGCAGCCCATTCTCTTGTTAGAGTGGCGCACTGCTATGCATATAGAAATGAGATGAGCTTCTTATGTAAAAGGTGTTTACTTGTTGAATTTTTAAAAATAAAATCAGTTTAATGTAATTAATAAATAATTTGGCACTGGATTTAGTTGAACCTTCTGATGCAAAATGGTAGTTCGGAGTTACAAAAAAGTAATGGAGAAGTTTGCCTAAAGAAGTAGTGTATTATTCATTGTACCACATCCCTCAAAGATATTAAAGAGTTCCATATATGAACAAGGTTTGAAATTATAGCTGTGATTGTGGTGTGGGGTGGGGGGATACAATCTGTAGATCAACTACTGCGAGCTTGGATCTAAGAAAAAGAAGTTTTGTAGGAGATAGAGTTTTAGTATGAATGTCTGCCTGTTGATCATGACCAGGAATATTTTGAACTATCAGTTGCTTGGCAAACACTCTTTCTCAAACAAAGAAAATATCACGTTCCATGTGCTTTGTCTTGCATGTAGAATGGGATTACGAGAAAGATTATCAATACTGAGAATGTCGCAATAAACAATCGGAACACTGAGAGGAGTAACGAGTTAACTAATGTTTGAATTCAAAGAAGTTCAGTGGTGGCAGAGGAAGACCACCATGTAACTAAAGTATGACCAAGAAATATAGTTGCCCCGGAAGTGAACCATTGATCATTTGGATTAGTGGCCCAATCTCTACCACAAAAAGCTTTAATCATTACAAAGAGCTACAATAATTTGGATACTACAATAAAGAGTTCCCTTCAAATATCGAAGTATGCATTTTACAACAGTCCAATGAGAAAGAGGAATGGACATAAATTGGCAAACTTTGTTAGTAAAGAGACATATTTCTGGTCGAGTGATAGTGAGATATTGAAGAGCACCCATCACAAATCTAAAAAAACATGAAGGTCCTTCATGTATTTAGTTTGGATTAAGGTTGAACTTCCATACCAAGAAAGAAATCGAGATTACCAAGCAGTCTTAGAGAAAATCCTGAATCCAAGTTTTTGAATTAGATGATGCAGGAAAGGAGAGTTGGATATGATAATGTTACCGACAAATATACAATGTAAGATTGATGATTGTATATGAAAAAGAAGGATCACACTTGCTATCTTTGAAACCAAATTGCAATAATGTTTAAGACGATCAAACCACACATAGAGCTTGCTTAAGTCCATAAATAGCTTTTAAAGTTTACAAACATGAGAAATATCAAGAAAACTGTTAAGAAATGCATTATGAACATCGAAATAAGACCACCTATAAGTAATAGCCAATGCAAGAATAATCCGAATAGAAATAGGCTTAATAATTGGTGAAAAAAATCTCAATAAAATCAAACCCAGGTTGCTAATTGCAACCCTTAGCAACTATTTAAACTATAGGTAAGAGATGCAAAATGATCTGAAATTGTGTTTTTTTGAGGCAATATGGATGTTTTATTTATTTGAGAAAATGGAATCAATACAATAAATAGAGGAGATATGATACCTAATAATAAAGATATGATATGGCAATAAATAAAAATGTTCCTAATAACACATATAATCCAGATATTCCTAATTATATAGGATTTTCTCCTTACTTTTTTATAATTATAACACTCCCCCATGCATTGGAGTATGTGCTCAACTTGTTGCAAATATGATTAATCCTTGATACTCTTAAAGACTTGTTATATATGTCAGCCAATTATCCATCAGAGTTGACAAATCCAATGGTGATGTTTCTAGACTCTAGACTTTTTCTTATGAAATGAGAATCTATCAAACACGAGACTTGGGATTGCCTATATAGTTAGTCTGGTAAGCCAGTTTATGCATGGTCCAAGGGAAAGACTAATGTAGGCAAATCATAAAATTCTTCAATACTTGTAGTCAAGCCTAAGCAAAGGGCTACTGTTTAGAAAAGAAGACACTTTGACTCTGAAGGTATAGGACCATGCAGTTCTATTAGTGACAAAACACCACCTTTGGGTACTATTTCTTAGAGAAAGTTTGATCATCTGAAGAAGCAAAGAGCGGGGTAAAGTATCTCGTTCTAGTGCAAACATATTGAAATTGATAAAGGTACTTCATCAACGATAATCTTGACAAAGGTGTTATTCATCTACCAACTTGTGTAGGAGTGTTGTAAATAATGAATTATTAGGATGCAAATATTCTCGATATCGCCATAGTGATTAGGAGAACATCTCTTTAGAATCTTCCTATTCATTTAAACATCTTTTTATTTCCTTAAGAGTTTGCTTGTTACAAATAAAGGTGATGAGAATGTAATTGGTGTGATTGCTATCAATAAAATAATTCTTTATTTCCTTACATAGTTCAAGTGTTTTTAAACATAGTCATGTGAGTTCAAACTTCAAAATCTTTCAGTGAAGTTACTAGACATGATTTGATGAGCAAAATTTTAAGTTGAGTGGATTAGAACTAAATAGTTCAATAGTTATAATCAAAATTCAATAAAGCTGGTTGAGTGTGTTTCATTGAGGGTGTGAAAGTAAAAGCTAGAATGGTATTCCATCTCTTAAAGCAAGAATAGATAATTAATGTGGACAAATTATGTTGTAGCTAAGTATTTGCTAATCTTTTATGTGATGATAAGTATATCATGTTGAGTTTTTAAAACTATATGGGGACCGGGTTTGAGTTTCTAGCTTCTTGTAAAGTTTGACTCATTTCAAACTTGATTGCATATTTTGCAGAGTCATGAATGGTCCTATTGTTTCCATTGCTCGGGAGCTTGGTTTTGAAGGAAACTCTTTCATTGAGGGACTTGTGGTCAGTATATTTATTGTTGGTGCTTTTATAGGGAGCTTAAGCTCTGGTTCATTGGTGGACAAACTTGGTTGTCGGCTCACATTTCAAATTGCTAGCATACCCTTAATCCTTGGGGCAATAATAAGGTAGTGTACATGGTTGATGAAATTATTGATATTTTCCTTTCTTCTTGTGGATCTTGACATTGTCTTGCTTTTATATAAAGATTTTGAGAATGAATCCTTTTAACTAGCTAACACTCTACAGAGTCAAGTTTCTAGACGACAAAATCTTCTTATAATATGGTTTTCAAAACTAATTAACTATTTGCATTTTTTTTAAGATGCGTAGTTTTTTTTTACATAGATGTCCTATGCTTCATAAAGTAATGACAATGTTTAATAGGATTTAAACTATTTTTCCAATGTGTGTTTTAGTAGAAATCAAAACTCCTACTTAGTGCTTTGTCTGTAAGGGCCAGTTTTGTCAGGAAATAATTGCATTTTCATTTTATGTTTCAAAAGTTGTCTCCCTTAGCTTTTGATTACGAGGTTGTTGTCCCTGAAATAAGTTAATTTGTGCATAAACTTACAACAATGTTGTGGCACCTTCTGGTTCGTATAGTTGATCATATCATGTGCAGAAGTATATAACTAAACAACATTGCTAATTTTATAGATTATTAAATAAAAATTTGGGCATGTTAGAAAAAGAATTACCGTTCCAAATTGAGCTCACTTTCAGTTTTTGTAATTTCCTACTAAATTTCAATAACTTTTGCTAGATTTTGCCTAATAGAGCTCCTACATCTTGGTTTCATCCATCTCTTTGAAAGTGGTAGATTTTAGTTGTTTGACACCACTATCTTATTAGTTGTTGGCCTTATACCTTTCTAAAATTTCTCATAATTAAACTTTCTTCAGCTATCTTAAATGGAGAAGGATTGAAATTTATTTAATGTGACACACAAGCTTTTGTTCCAAATCCAATATATTGATAGGTAAAATTAGTACACTGCTTCTTTTTATCTATTAAAATCTTATCTAGTAAAGAAGATCTAGATTATATATGTATTATTTGAAACATTTTTATTTATTCTTGTATCATATCCTTATTATTATCTTTATCATTAGAGGAAATCAAATATCCTATATTTATTGTATTGATTCAATTCTCTTGTATAAATAAAACACTTGTTGTCTTAGAAGTACACAATTTCAGCTTAATGTCTCTCTGTTCCCTATAGTATAACATGGTATTTATAGCTCTTTTCAAAATTGTCTTGTTAGGTAGATCCATTGTCCTTGAAGGATTTTTTTTTTCTCTTTTGTTTGGTGAAGTTTTTCTCTCAGGTTCACATTGTTCTAGTGCTATCTTTGGCAAATTTTTTGGCGATCACCATTTTCTTTAGTGAACACAGGGTTTGGATCACGTTGCACCGATCTATCCCACCATCGAAATGCTATGCGAAACCCCCATCCACATGCCTTCACATGCATCTTCTATCCCGTTCCAACTGCAACTTCGATTAATGTGTGGCGGTATGTGTTACATTTGATGACCGACCGACCCACACTCAGGTCACCTCTCCTACCCATTTCGTGGTGGCTCCATCATAGTTTGTTTGGGAGTCTAATATGCTTTTCTCTCTCTCCTTGGATTATTTTATTAATATTATTTTTCTAGATCTCTAGAAAAAATATCTTCCAACATTATATTAATATCCTAAACAAAGTAAGGTCTTCCCTAAAGATATCAAGCAATCTGAGAATCACGCATGAAGAGATATAATTGCAGAAGATTACATCATGCAAAAGTCATATTCTTGAAGTCTATATATGGACCAAGGTACCAAGAGCATGTGAGGGCGATTGCGATCATTGTTTCCGTTTGAGGACATCAAATCTTCTCTATTTTTTTATTGTTTCCATTTTTCAATATAAATAAAGCATTCATGATGTCTCAAAATACATGGGTTTTGTTCAATCTTCTCTCTTTCCTAAATTTCTCATGTTGTCTTTTCTAGCTGATTTGGATATAATATATTTTTTTCTCCTGATTTTTCCATGAATTATATTTTGAAAAAGGAAAAGAAAAAGCTTGTATTTTCTGAAGCTAAGATAAAAATCTGTGACTATATGCCCATTTGCATGTGTGGTCAATGACTATTCAGTATAAATGCCTGAACTTATTTCTTTTGCGTTCAAAAAATCTAGTGTATAAAGTTACTCTACTATTTTTAGCCACTATTTTTAACTGTTTATTCAAAAACATGATTTCTTGCGTATAAATGATTTATGTTATAACATGATTGGCTTGGATCATCAATGGATATTGCCCACAGATTGCAAGCTTTTTGATGTGAAATTGTAGGTCCTTTGCTAAGTCATATTGTTAACATACATGTTTTAATTTTTGACAGTGCACAAGCTCACTCCTTGAATGAGATAATTGGGGGAAGATTTCTTGTTGGTCTTGGTATAGGTGTGAATACAGTTCTTGTTCCAATATATATATCTGAGGTACTTGTTGATATCAACTTTAGCTTTGGACATAATCATTTTCTTGTTGTCCAACTTACCTGATCTGTACAGTCTAAACTTTATACCAAATCCAGTGATGTTTTTCATAATGGAAGAGCAGTTATTCAACTGTCTCTAGGGCAATTAGTTCTTAAAAAGGTAGTTAAGTTACTTACATATTCAACTGTCTACAGGCTGTCAATATTCTTTTATACAGCTGTCACCTATGATAGCTGTACTGAGCCAATCTCTATTATACAGTTAGTTACATATTGTGACATACATGTAAACTTTGATCTGATCGTTAAGAAATAGGATCAGATTACTTTTCTTCCTCAAATCTCTCTCTTTATTACCTTTAACATTATTTATTTGTTATAATGAAAATAAAGCAGGCCAATCTCTAATTGTTATATTTATTTCTGTTGTAATTATACTTTACAGCTCTCCCCTTTCATGTTGAAAGTATATTCATATTTCTAATGATAATGGTTTGTACTTTTTTTTTTTTTTTTTTTTTTTTTTTTTTAATATGTGGAGGGAAGACATTTTAAAACAGAAATAACAAGTCTTTCTCACTCATGTCTCTTTGCTATAATGTTGCGGTATAGGAAGCTACAACAAAATATAGGGTTTCTCACTCAAGTCTCTTTGCTATCATGTGGTGTAGGTAGCTCCAACAAAATATAGAGGTGCCCTAGGGTCTTTATGTCAAATTGGCACTTGCCTTGGCATTATTGCTTCACTAGTTCTTGGAATACCTTCCGAGAATGATCTACACTGGTCAGTTTCTTGGTACTTTTTCCTTGTAGATTCATGTGTTTGGTATTTAAATCTCAATTTTGACTTGCACTTTCATGTCAAATTGGTTGAAGAGTATAGTTTTACATGGAGTGCAAAATTGCTGACTGTTAACAAGATAAATTCAGGTATATTTGGATGATTAAAATTTCGATTTCATGAGCTTTTTTGACTTTGACTGAAATTGTCCATTGATATGAGAACCTTATCACTTCCTTTTAGAATCTTCTGAATATAGTAATGGAGGATATTAGGATTAATTAGATTGATTCTATATTTTTGTTATGAGCCTAACTTGAAAGAGATTTAGGGGAAGAAAACAAAAACTCTGATTTTCATTTCTTTGTTTAAAACAAGTACAGGAGGATTCATTATATAGAATTCTATCACCCGATAAATGATTATAGTAATAAATAATAACTCTTCATATCCCTACAATATCTTAATAAAAAATCATTACAATATCTAATAATATTTTTTCATAACTCAACACTCCCTCTCTAGTCGGTGCAATATTTAGAACTTGCATTTGAGATCATGTAACGGTTATGTGAGAAGTGCCTTTGTAAACTAATATGGTAGTTGAAGTCTTGATGGGGTGTAGGAAGCATTTATAAGGCCCTATCTAGTTTTCCTTTGATTAAGTGTCAGTTAATCTCTATGTGCTCGGTCCTGTCATGCTGAACACGATGTGAGCAATTCTAATAGCTAATTTATTGTCACAAAACATGACCATAGGTTCTTTATGTTTCACTTAATTTCAATCATAGCAATTCAAGCACCCCTTTTGCCATTATTCACCACAAGTCTCCAATATTGACCCTTATTGACCATTGAACTTCCTTCGTCATTCCCAATTATATAATTATGTTATATGAGAGTTCTTGTGGTCTTGCATTCTATCTTACCTATTTTTTCTTTTTTTTTTTTGAGCAAATCAAGGACATACTCTCTTCAGGAGATAAAGATGCTTTTTTTTCTAGTAAGCAACTTCTATTCCAAGGAAGTACTTTCATTTTCATAGATCTTTTATCTTGAACTATTCAACAAGCTTTTTTTCTAGATTTGTTTCTCATGTTCATCATCCCAATGGAAAAATCATGTCATCCACATAGATCAAAGGTAGAATAAGTTTCCTTTTTAAGGAATGTTTGATGAACATGGTATTCCCCTCTTCAATAGACTAAAACTTGGAGAAATCTCCATGTAGACTTTTTTTCTCCTGATGTCCATGCAAGAAAGCACTTTTGACCATCAAATTGTTGAAACTCCCTATCAAAATAAGTTGCCAATGAGAGAATGATTATGACAATATTCATCTTTGCCACTAGAGTGAATGTCTTCTCATAATCAACACAATAGGTTTGAGTATATCGTTTAGTAACTTACCTCACTTTCTTATGATCCAATGTGCCATCAGACCTATACTTTACATTATAAAATCATTTGCATCATACTACCTTTTTATCTTGTGGCCTTCCTACCAAGCAATCTCCCATGTTTGGTTATTTTCTAAGGCACCCATCTCTCATTCCTTGTACCCAATTCTTATCCTTCAATGCTTCTTGAACTGGTGTAGGGACTCTAACAACATTGATGGCATTGAGGAAACTCTAGTGTTGCATAGAAAGGTGTTTAGTGGATACAAAATGAGAAATAGGATACCTAGTACAAGACTGTGTTCTTTTTCTCAAAGCAATAATCAGGTCACCAGGTTAGGTTCACATTATTATTCAAGGTATTTTCCAGAGGTTCTTAAGAAGTATGAACACTAACCTTTGGATCAGACACTTAGAGTTGATCTTGAGTTAAGCACAAAGTTACCCTCGTTAGAAGTAGCGTTAGAAGCATTCATGTGAGATGTGTCAGGAGATGTGCTAGGAGTACCAAGGGTAGTATTAGTATGGGATGGCTCCTGTACCAAAGAGACAAAAGATGACTCAAGAGATTTGAGAGACTTGCTCTCCCCTTAAGCTAAGGACACATGTTAAAAGATTTGGATTCAGGAAAAGTTACATTCATAGAGGTAAAAAACTTTTGGCTTGGAGAATAGTAACAACGATATCTGCTTTTATCAAGTCATAACCAGTGAAATACATTTAACAATTCTAGGATCTAATTTCCCACGAAACTGACTATGAACATTGACAAACATAATACATCCAAATACACCAATGAAGGCTAGAGAGAAAAGGAATAGATGGAAAAATGAAAGATACATATTCAATAGCACTAATTTCGTTTAGAACCCAAGAGGGTAGTTGGTTCGTAAGATAGGAAATAGTGGGGCCAACCTCTCCCCAATGAGGCTTAGAAACAAACATTTGAGACAAGGCTTGTTACTTCAAGAAGATGCCTATTTTTTTTTTTTTCTTTTAACAGTTTCATTTTGTTATGGTGTACCCACTCGAGTTATAAACAACACCATTTTCAGAAAGGAATTTAGACGTGTCATGGTGTACATATTCCCTCCCATTATCAAAACGCAAAAGTTTAATTGACTTTCGAAATTATATGTTTAAAATGCACAAGGATTTGACAAGTAAATTTTAAAACTTACGGTTTTTCTTTCTTTAGGAAAATCCATGCGACACAGTACAATCATAAAAAAAAGTGAGAGATCAGTTAGCACTAGATATGCTATAATTTTATATCAAATGAACCAAATCAAAAGTATGACCACTTTTTGCTATTACTAAGAAGATAAGTAGCATGATGGTGCTTTGCAGGTTGACATACATTACTCTTGAATGACTCAATAGATAATTTTGGAAAATAAAGAAGGGAACATAGACTTTAGAACATAAAAAGATGAATGTCCTGGAAGAGGATAGATAGACTAAACTTGAGAAGATTCAGGAGTAGTGGAAGTCTGGAGACAGGAGATAGTCCTTTTTCTACTGACATTGTTCTTGGTTCCCAATTTTTTCAAGGCAATACAACCCTCCCTATTTTGTAACAGTTCCAATTGTCCTTGTCGTGGTAAGACCTGAAAAAGCACAATGGTGGGGAGGAAACTCAGAACAGTTTATCTCATGAGTAATTTTTCAACTAAAACAATGTTATTAGAAAGGTTTGGAATAGGAAGGACATATTGTAGAGTAAGAGATGACAAAAGAGAAATATTGCTACATCCAATTGTTGGGACACAAGTTCCATTTGCAACAGTAATGTGGTTACCAAAAAGAGAACATGTGTTGTCAACAGAGGTGAATGGGGAGTCATATGGTTAGCCGCACCAAAGTCCAAAACCTAAGACTCATCACATGTAGTTTTAGAAACATTAAAAGAGGAAATGGAGGTCTTAGCAGTCATGACTCATGGTTAGAGATCAAGTACCTCAAGATGTGATAAGAGTCTACTTATGAATTAACTTGAAACAGTTTATGAACTTGATTTGTTTAATCTTGTTTAAGGATTTAAGAAAGACAAAGAAACTTAAATATGCTCACCACTGAACACGAATTTAATCCACAAAATTATTAAGTGTTAAAGCTTTCTTCTATGAGTAAAACAATAACGAAAGAACTTTAACAGGAACGCATGAGATAGTGGTGTAAATGGAATTGAGAAAACGAAGAGAAAAGATGAGAAGACTTAGGAGATGAATTGTGGCACTTATAGAAGAGGAAGAAGACTCCATGCTTCTCTAAGAAACTCTTGGTATACCCCTCTCTTCTCCAAGATAATTGCTTTCCTTGTCTTTGTACCCATGAAACTCCTAGTATACCCCTCTCTTCATTGGCCAAATTCTTCCACTAAATGGGGTGTGGATTAGCCCACTAAACATCTATTCTACAAACTCCTAATTACACCAAGAAATACAATAAAAGCACCTTCTAATTATGAACCACAAAAATACAAAATAGGAAAAACAAGAAACTTTTTTTAAGAGGAAGAGTATTTTGTCTTATCATGTTTCTCGTTATTCTTCTTGGAATTGCATACTCTTGCTCATTTTCTTGATTTCATTCATGAACTCATCAAGACGGCTTAGTATTAAAAAGTGAGTTTAAGCCTAATTCATCTTCACAAAACTGGCTTGTAAGTTGAGGATTGTACCTACTTATATACTCTAAATTGGTCGTATCTCCTAGTTGACGTGGGATCTCAAATACACCCCTCACGTTGAAGTATAGACATCTCATACATGGGTCTAGATATTTGTAAGTGATCTAATAGTAGTGTAATAGCGGGTGGCACAATAAGCCTAACAAACCTCACTAGGATAGGATAGGTTTTGTTACTTTATTAGAAAGTGAATTTAAGCTTAAATCATTTTCACAAAGCCAGTTTGTAAAGTGAGGATTGTCCCCACTTATATACTTTAAATTGGTCTTATCTCTAGTTGATGTGTAATTTCCAATATCTTAAGAAGTGAACTTCAGACCTAATTAAATTTTACAAACCGGCTTGTAAGGTGAGGATTGTCCTTATTTATATAATGTAAATTGGTTTTATCCCTAGTCGATGTAGGGTGTTCAAGACACCCTCTAAAACTGAGGCATATACATCTTGTGTGCGGAACTAGACATTTGGGGGTGGTTTAATAATGGTCCAATAGCGGGTGGCACGATAGGTTCAATAAACCTTGTTAGTATATACTTTGATACTATGTTAGAAAGTGAGTTTAAGCCTAACTCATCCTCACAAAACTGATTTGAAATGTGAGAATTGCCCTTATTTATATACTGTAAATTGGCCTTGTCTCTAGTCGATGTGGGATCTCCAACACTTAGTAATAGACTTCATGAGTGTTTTTAGATGTTTAACTTCAACATGTAGAGCAGGCATTCCTTTTTCTATTGAAGAGGAGGAAGGAACCCTAGTTGAATTTTCAGAATAAAAAATTGTTTAATAAGCCTTCCTTGAGGATTGACCTTAGTTCTACCAGATGAATAAAAATTTTCTCCCATGTAGCTTGAAGAAAGTCTCTTTGGTGTAGCCAAATTTCTTACAATGAGAGAACCAACCGTCCTCCTTTCTTTTTTGAGTTGAGCCAGGGTTTGAGCCCCAGGTTTGGAAGCCATTCCAGAGAGCAAGGCAACTTCTTTAGAGGAGGGCTCATCCATCATGACCACTAAACGAGTCTTCTCACCCCAAGCAATGTAGAAGACTTCAAAAATAGAGGGAAGTCTTTCCTTTCCAAGAATATGTCCCCTAACAAGGTCATAATCAAGATTCAATTCTAATAAGAACATAAATATCTAGGATCATTCAACAAACTGAACAAAAGTGATAGCATCTTGCTATTGTTGAGCCTCATTCTGATACTAGTTCAACCCAAGCCTCAGACCTTTTAATATTCTACATTAGAGAAAGTGCCTTCTTTGGGGCTAAAGATCTTCCTTAGTAGAGATATCCTATTGCATAGAGTATTTTCAAGGTTTTGCCAGATTTTGCAGGTAGTGGGATAGAATATATACTTTCAATTGATCTTTGTAGTCATGAATCCCCATAGCTGTGTGATAATCTGTGTGTCATCATTATCCCAAATTTGAAAGTTAGTGTTGTCTTGGATATGGCCTCCCTTTTAACATGGTTAAGCCTAACCGCACTCTTCAATGTGTGTCTAATAAATTAAGCCCACTAGAGGATTATTTCGACCATTAAGATGGTTATCATCAAGAAAATGTGGAAGATTAGCACTGCTTAGCGGCACTTGGGTTTTGTGTGAGAAAAGGGAAACTATGGGTGTGAGTGTATGGAGTCTTCGTTGGTCACATGACTTCCACAATAGGTAGGTTGAAGGGCAGCAAATATCCTGGTGTGGTCGCTGGCCAATATAGTCACTGATGAGAAAAAAGTATCAGCAGTATGATGGTGGAGACACTGACAATGACAATGAAGTTTGAAAACGGTGACAATCACAACTTGGGAGCACTTTGGGCAACCCAATAAAAAAAGAGTGAAGGTGGGTGCACTTTAGGCAACCCTAAAAAGAACTGCAGCTAAGGTGTCAAAGAATAAGATGCAGAAGTAGAGCCCCAAGATCGGGAGCTGTGATACCAACTTGAAAAAGGTTAGCTATATGAGACGAAACAGATCTTTATTGAATTTAAGATCAGTACATGAGCCGTAGAATAATGATTACAAAAATCTCTAGTACCTTACACTACCACAATCGTAAGGATTACAATATCTTCTTATAACTTGATAATTCTTTTTCTCATAACTCAATAGAGAGTATAAGTAGGGAAATTGAGATATCTAGATCTTGCCATTCTAATAAGGTTCCCTATTTTTATAAGCTTTGTAACGCTTGTGCTCAACAACTCCTCAACCGAGCAGATCGGTAAAGGGGATAAAGGATCCCCTTGCCTCACCCCTGCAGCCCTTATGGAACCTAATATTCTTGTGGAAGATCAAAAGTTCGGATCCAAACCTGTATATGAGTGTTTCTTTGTGTCCTTGGATAAAAATCTAGTTTCCATTAGGACATTCTCAATATTCCCAAAATAAGAAATACACAAGCTATCGTAAAATTTGAAGTGAAGAGACCAGACATTGCCTATGCAATTAGTGAGGTAGGAAAACCCTTTATGTATCACAAACAAGACCAGAGATTGCCTATGCAATTAGTGTGGGAGTCAGTTTATGCTTGATCGAATAGAAAAACTCATGCAAGCAATTGACTCAATTCTTTATTACTTGATGTAAAGCTTAGGAAAAGATTACTATTCAAGAAAAAAGACATTTTGACCCTAAAAATGAGTAAATACCCAAATTGATCCTTGAAAGATGAGCGTGCTTGCCGACAAGTCCCTGTTTTCTGTTATTTCAGATTGGACTGCAAGGATGTAGAGCCAGTGCCCAAGGCTCACAGCCGTTTTGAAGCATTATAAATAGCTGTAGTGAAAATATTGTTTAATGGCCTTTGGATTCTTCTAGAGTTCAATACTGTATTTTGAACTTAGTGTAAGAGGAACATACTTTTCTATGGTTGAATGAAATCAAGTCTGCACTTGCAACTTCACGTTGATTCTTCCATCAATTGTATGTTTTTAGTCTTCAAAAACTGAAATTTGTTTTCCAAATAATGTATATTTTGAACCAACAAAACATGTTTCAGGTGGAGGACAATGTTGTATACTGCTAGCATCCCAGGTATTCTGGTTGCAATTGGTATGCAGTTTACTGTTGATAGTCCACGGTGGCTTTGCAAGGTAGGAGCATATTATTTGCTTGATTGATAAGTATAAACTTTTCCACTGTTTATAGAGCTTTTAACATTTCTGCCCAGGCGGGGAGAATAAATGATGCTAAAACAGTAATTCGTGAGCTTTGGGGGGCATCCGAAGTTGATAGTGCAATTGAGGAATTTCTGTCGGTCTGCAAGAATGATGGTAGCGATTCGGACAGCAGATGGTCAGAGTTCTTGGAGGAGCCACATTCTAGAGGTTGTGTAAAGGTTGTTTGGATGCTACTATTAGATAGTAGCCAGCATTCAATGCTTGGAAATTATTCTTTACCCTATCCTAGTGGCCTAATTGATTAAGTCAAGAGAAATATAAGCACATGAAAGTGATAGTTTCAATTGAAGAAGGGAATGAATTTAGCTACATAAAACAGAACTTTCTTCTTTTATACACAATTACATAGTTATCATCATTACTTGTGCATGCTACTTGAAAGATGTATAAAATTTGCTGTGGATTTTCTTGTATGATTGCAGTTGCCTTTATTGGAGGTGCTCTTTTTGTACTGCAGCAGTTTGCAGGCATTAATGGAGTTCTTTATTTTTCATCATTGACCTTTCAAGAAGTTGGAATTGAAAGTAGTGCTTTAGCAAGCTTGTTTGTTGGGCTTACTAACTTTGCAGGTTTGGATTCTTCTCTACTTATTACTTTTAGGGATATTAATTTCTTCTGGAAATCTGATTCTGATTGCTCTTATCATTTGTTTCTCTTCAGGTGCACTTTGTGCATTATACTTAATTGATAGGGAAGGGAGACAGAAACTTCTAATAGGAAGCTACCTAGGAATGGTGAGTGTTTACAGGATGTTCATAACTTGATGATTTGTAATTATCTGTGCACAAAAGAAGACATCTGTTACAAACTAAGAATCAAGAATATGAAAGTACAGATAGATTTAATTCAATAAATAACAACGGTTTGGAGAGAGAACTCTCGTCCAAGTCTTTTCCCCTTCAACGCTTGTAAGTTGGACAGATAATGATTGGCCCATTATCATTTGTAGGAGAAGAAGGCCCTGTAGGCCCAACAAATAGATAATAAAGGTCTAGCAGTGCACAAGAGAGAGAAAGGAAACAATTTGATTGAGGGGGAGAGAAATAACAATGGCAACAGGTGGCAATTAGGGATTGGAGGAAGGTGAAAACTAAGGGAAATTAAGGGAATATTCTTACTGAGGAGCATTACTGAAAGTTAATATGGCAATGAGTAGTGGAACTGTGTCGGTAGTCAGGCAAATAAAATGTTAGGAATGAATTTAGGGAGCATCTAAAATGGAAAAAACCTCTACAGGTTTATTATCGAAAGGAAAAAAGGGGAACGGTTCAAATTGTAAATAATAGTTGACTGGGTCAATAGGTTAGTTATTTTCGTTAAGTAGGACTTCTTTCTCTTTAGTGGGTGGGGGGTTGGGGATTATAGAAAGGAAAAAAGGGGAACGGTACAAATTGTAAATAATAGTTCTGAGTCAAGAGGTTAGTTATTTACGTTAAGCATGACTTCTTTCTCTTTAGTGGGTGTGGGGGTGGGATTGGTTTTTGTTTTACTGGTTTTCCACTGAGAAAGGGAGAGTGCTCCATTTGGGGGTATCTTTTGTATACCTTTGTTCTTGAAAGAGTATGGTTGATAATACAGATGTTACACAGGTTTTACTCCCTTGTTGTGTCATTTTGCTGTTCTTTGTTAGGATTGTATTATCTTTTTCTTTTTGTTTAAAGATATCCCTAACATAAAATGTGATGGGGGAAAGTAGAGACAGTTGTTCCTATTGTTTCTGTTATCCACATTTTCTCAGTCTTTCTTCTCCTAATCTCTGCTCTAACTCTCCTGAAAAGATTAATTGTTTTATCATTAAAACAGGGCTATGATTACAAGTTCCTATCACAGGCACACACTAAACTCTTATATTTTTCTCCAAATAGTCTAGCTTTTCTCCCAAAACCATTACAGATGACTTTTACTTGTGCATCCTTGTAGGCAATTTCAATGTTTCTTGTGTCCTCTGCTATCATCTGTCCATTGGATGAGCAATTCAGCAACAACTTATCAATACTAGGAACTATTATGTAAGCATTTACTTGTCGTTGCTAAGAGTCTAGTGCCATATGTCTTTGCAAAATCAACCTAGCTTTTTTATCCACATAAAAACTTAGATGACAATTACTCGATGCTTGTTCAAATTTATTTGCTGCTTTCTCTATTTTTCTATCTTGAAATACTTATTTTCATATTCTTTATTTAATAGAGTTAGAATGAGGCTATAAATAGGTATTTTAAACTATAGGAAATAGAGAGACATTGAACTAAAACCGTGTAATTGAGACAGCACGGGTGCTTTATATCTATGAGAAAAGGAGATATGATATCTCTAATAAGAATGATCTGATATGGGAATAAATAAATCATTCCTAATATTACATAAATGATCAAGATATTCCTGATTATTCCTAATTATAAATGATCTATGCGTTATTTATGTAATTATAACTCTCCCTCTTTAAGTTACAGCATATAAATCGTATGTGATCAACTTGTTTCAAATATATGATTTATCCTTGGTCATCTTAGAGATTAATCGTATGTGATCAACTTGTTTCAAATATATGATTTATCCTTGGTCCTCTTAGAGATTTAGTGAATATGTTTATCGATTGTATACTTGAAATGATAAATTTAGTGGTGATGTCTCTAGACTCCAACTTTTCTCTATAAAATGATCACCTACATCTATATGTTTGGTCCTTCAATGAAAGACAAGATAAGAGAAAATGTGTAATGCTTCCTTGTTGTCACATATAAGATGGATGCATTTGACAATTTTCTTTAAATTTAAGCTCTTAGAGGAGTTTCTTTATCCATATGAGCTCACAAGTGACTAATATCATTGCCTTATTTTCTGCCTCTATACTTGATCTTGTTACAACATTTTGTTTTTGTTAGATGTAACAGACTTAGCCATATATTTTGTATGGTTCGTATCTATAAATACATAACCCAATGTGTTCATTATTCACAAGGGATTAATCCTACATCTCTTTTTACTTTAACACATATCTAGAACTAGGTAAAATCCTTGCCTTCTTGGTGAACCCACTATTCACCAGTGTTTGTTTTTTGTCGCTCCCCCCAACATTTGGACCACAACGCCAATCACAGTGATCGTAGCCCTCACACACCTCTCCAAAGTCGAGCCACTGCACCTCTTTCCGTCTATTCTGACAGCGATTACCAACTATAGGGTCGACTCGTCGTCCTCATTTTAGATCTGTCTTTATCTTGTTGATTAGAGCCCAATTGATTTTTAGGTTTTTTCTTTCTCTTCTAAGGTGGTTTCTCTCTCTCTTTCGTCGATGACCTCTTTTGTTGTCACTATGCGTGATTTGTCCATCTATGTTAATTATGTCCATTTTCATCTATCAATTGACAAATTTGATGGAACTAATTATGATACTTGTGTCTCAGACATTAGACTATTGCTTAAGAGCCAGGAATATGTTGATCATCTTACTTAGAGTGTGACCAATATTACCAAAAATGAGGTGTTCCGTTAATTGAAAATTGATGCTCAATTATGCATTGTTCTCAAGTCTACTATTCACTCATCTTTAAAGCAAATATTTTTGTGTTTAAGACATGTTCAGAAGTTTAAGAATAGGCCAAATTATTGTACACCAATGATACTAAATGTCTTTATGGTGTGTCAAAATCTCCTTAATATTGTTGGTCCCTAACGTCTTGATGGTACAATGATTGAATATTTGGGTAAAGTTCATGTTCTTCATGATTTCAATGAATTATTGCCTCCTGCCTCCTCTCTTTCTCAAGAACTAAAGGAAAGGTCCAAGTTCTTCATGTTATTGGCCTTACATGGACTTTCTGATGATTATTCTCATGTTCGTGAGCTGATTTTGCGATCCCCTGTTGAGCCCAAGTTTACTTCCACTTGTTCCACCCTTCTGCTCTTCTACTTTGATATCTCAATGTGATGATCGCAATTGTCCTCACAAGCCGGAAAAAGTACATCACAAGTGTGACCATTGTCACAAGCTAAGCCACAAAATAGATAGGTGTTATGCCTCACATGGTCATCCTCTTTTATCTGTTGTGGCTATCTAAATTCCTACGCAACCATCTATTGTGAACTCTACTTCATTTGATAGGAGAAGCCAGCTTGCTATTTTCAATAAATTTCTCAAATGGTATGATAATCACTATAACTGTAGTTGTACATATAGGTATACCTTTGCTATCCTAACTCACTCTCATTCTCTTGGTCATTGAGTTCTAGACTTAGGTGCCACAAATTACATTACTGATAACAAATCTTTTTTCTTTTCTCTGTCTACTTTGAATTTTTTACCTTCTGTTACCATGGCCAATGGCTCTAGGTGTCATTACATAGTGTTGGTTCTATTCATCTCCTTCCTTCTTTATCTATTGATAATGTTCTTTATGTCCCTGAATCTCCCTTTAACTTATAATCCATTAGTCTTCTCATTCGTTCTTGTGATTGTGTTATTCCTTTTACCAAAGATTCTATTTATTTACAGTACTGGAGTTCGGGATGGATGTTTGACACCGAATGTGAGTCTCAGGCTCTTCATTACTTATGAACATCGACACATGTTGGCATGATAATGGATTTTCTATCTCTCCTTCATGCTCCAATTGTGTCATCCTAGTTTTGTCACTATACAATAGCTTGTTTCAAGTTTTTTCAAGTTATCAAGTTTGTCTTGTGAGTCATGCCATTTAGGGAAACATTCCAACAGTGTCTCACAACATGCTTCGTCTCCTTTTGTCTTAGTTCACTCTGACATTTCGTGTTAAGTCTAATTTAGGGTTTCAGTATTTTGTTATTTTTATTGATCATTATTCAAGATGTACTTGGTTTTTTTAATTGGAAAATTTTTCTGAGTTGTTTTCTATATTTCAATCCTTTTACAATAAAATTAAAAATCAATTTCGAGTTTCTATTTGAACCATGCGAATTGATAATGCCTGTAAGTATCTTTTTCATTTTTTTAAAAATTTCATGGTTTCTCATGACATTCTTCACCAAACCTCGTATGGTTTCTAATGTGAACCCGGTTAGGATTAAACTTCTGAACTCACAACAAAGAGTATTTGAATGCCCCAAGATCCCTGAATATTCAGGTTTAAGATGATCTAGTCAGAACCCTTACGTTGTAGAATAAAGCAAAGACCCTGATATTTCCTTTGTTGTTAGTATGGTGAGTCAATTTCTTAATTCCCCATGTGTAGATTATTGGAATGTAGTTCATATATTAGAATACATTAAAGGTTCTCCTGGAAAAGGTTTGTTATATAGTCATAATAACCATATTAAAGTTGTATGTTATTCAGATGTTGATTGGACAGGATCTCCTTCTGATATAACATCCACTTGGTTATTGTGTTTCCATAAATGTTGTGACGAGATCTAATGTTGAAGTAGAATATAGAGTTGTGGCCTTGATAACGGATTTTCAGCAAGTGTTTTGAGTCCTCAAGTAATATAATAAGTAAGAAGAGTATCGTATCTACAGGGAACGGAATTTGATTGAAAACTGAATATGTATCAATGTATGGTGAATAAGAACAAGTAATAATAATGATTTTGTTTGGGAAATTTAAAGAACATAATAATAAAGCAATTAATAATAAAAGTGATAAAATCAAGAGTAATAAAGGCCTTGGAATTGAATAACAATACTCTCCTTCGTGTACACTCTTAACCTAATTCAATATCATTACTTCCAATTACCAATATGTGCAAATAAAAGTCTTTTCAATCTGATTCCTCTAGCATTGAATTTCATAAACCAAATTACCTAGCTTTTATCCCTAGTTATTAGAATAATTTAATCAGCATTAAGATCAGTTGTTGTAACAGTCACCACACTATAATTCATTCCTAAATTTATATATGTGATGTATTTACGTTTAGTTCTGATTTCGAAAAATGTTTTTTAGTCAAATTAAGAAATCTAAATAAATCAAAGTAAGGATGAAACGTAAAACAAAAGTATTGAATTAAATGAAATCAAACTAAGATTAAGAGTGTATTTGAAGAAGAGAATTTGCATTCAATCCCAAGAGTGAGAGACTTAGCTACGCATGGTAGCCATGAAATTACAAAAGTAAAAGAAAAGAATAAGCTTGATGACGGCGGCAGCCTCCAACAAGTTTCCAAGGACGAGAAGTGGTGTATGATATGTGTTTTCCCTTACGTTTGCCCTTCATCCTTTTTATAGCTATCGCCTCCTCAATTAGGTCATCACGCAGCAGTTATTTCGTGAATCACGCCCTCAGTAACGTGGACCTCCTTGATTTACGTTTTCGCACATGTTGGTCTTTAAGTGAGTTTTAGCCCAAGCTGCTCGTTTAGCTTAAGCGAAAAGTCGCTTATGCTCTTCTTTTATGCTCCTCTTTTCAATTTAATGCCGTTGTTATCTGCTCCTTGGATTTAACCTAATTCTCAACAAATTTTCTCTCTCCACAATCAAACGCATTAAATTGAAAAATAAATAATAAAATCAAATAAAAATCAAATCAAATCAAATCTAATCTGAATTAGCAACAAAATCACCCTAAGTACTAACAAAATCAGCCATAAAATCTTTACAAATTAACTAAAAATCAACGCTTATCAGGCCTCAACTACTTCTGATCTTATTTTGGTTAAACAGTTACTTAAAGAATTGTAATTTGGAGGGGTCACTCAAATGACACTTATATATGATAATCAGGGTGCTCTTCATACTAGTTCCAATCCTATCTTTCATGAAAGATCAAACATAGAAATTGATTGGCATTTTATTCGAGAAAAGATTGTATCTAGAGACATCAAGACTGAATTTGTTAATTCGAATGATCAATTAACAGATATTTTCATTAATTTTTACGAAGACCTAGAATTAATTATATTTGTAACAAGATTGATATATATGATTTATATGCATCAATTTGAAGAGGAGTGTTAGATGTAACTGGCTTAGCCCATATATTTTGTATCATTTGTGTATATAAATACACAACCCTATGTGCTTATTATACACAAGGGATTAATCATGTATCTCTTTTACTTTATATTAACAGAATTTTACCTTTTACTTTATATTAACAGAATTTTACCTTTCTATAATATTAAATTACCTCCTACAACAACAACAACTCAATACCCTGAAGTGGAGTGTTTATCACTTGGTGACCTTGCCTAGCCAACCTCAATATACTAAATTTGATTATCTCCCTTATCTTTCCAAAGAAGTCCTAGACTCATCATAGGCAGGTAGTGGCATGGAGGGGATTTAGTTCAAGAGAAAGAAAATGTATTGTGAGTCTATTATACGGAAGGGGGTTGAATTGAATAATGCAAGGGTAGGAAAGAAATTGTTTAAAATGAAGAATCTAGAGTTCATTTTTTTTTACTTGGTGGAGCCTAGGCTCAGTTTTTCCTTGTATTTCCTTTCTTTTGGGATATATATAATGTGAATTATTTCTTTCAAGTTCATGAGATGATGATTTAAAATGAGCAGTTTAATTTTTTTATAATGTGCAAAATGATTACTTAAAGTTGGATTTTGGTTTTAAAAATTTTGCAATATGTCAAGTTTTATCTACTTTCACTCAGAGGATGGAAATTTCACTTAACGGATTCCTTCTAGAGAGCCAATGTCAACCTCATGCTTGAATTTGTCTAATGGATTGCAATTTGCTCAACAAATTAGTATAAATTCACTGAGAACATGTATAATTCACTATTCATAACCGATACTAAGAAGAGAAACCCTTTGAAATTTCGCTTAGGGCATGTAAAATTTACTCAGCCGTTGTGCAAAAGAAAAATGGAAATAAAAGAAAACTTGCCAAAATCTGATAAGCTTTTCAAGAATACAAAGAATAATTTTGTCTTATGATTTTGGTCTTACATGGTTCACTTCTACACTATTTTATGACTTATCTTGCTTGCAATCTAACTTATAAAAGATTTATATTTCATTTTTCATTTCTTAACTTAATTGTGTCTTAATAAATATTAAATCATACTATTCATATTTAAAATTAATTTATTAAATTTTATTTTAATCTTGTCAAAAGTTTAAATTTGCACTTAAAAGAGAATTTAGAAATGTTCAAGATAACATGCAAAGATTCTAATATATTGCTCTATTAATTCAAACAATATTTCATACACATGTTCACATCCATAACATTTTTAAAAACAGGGTGTTAGGCCACATGTCTCTCCCCACCTTTCAAGGAACATTCATGTGCTTATCCAAGGGTTAAGGAAGTTAACTTTGTGCTAATCATAGAATTAGTGATACGTTAAGTGTAATCATTAGCTTAACATTATCATTAGGTTTGTGTTCACACAAAATGTAATCATTACTTTTGTATTCACACTTAGGATTCCTTTTCTTATGTTCACATTGCTTGAAACCATTTCGTAACCCTTGGCCGAAACTATTATCTATAGATAAGGCCAAGTCTCTCTTGTATCCTTACACTTGAATGAATGAAATACAATTGACTTTGAGCTTCTTTGAGTGCCTTGAGAGTATAATAAGACTCTTTCCTTTGGTTCTTATCTTGAAGAGCTTCTTCAAGTGGCAAATCTTTACTGAACTTATTTCCCTATTCTCACTTTTAATCTATTTTGTATTTTCTTTTGCAAATTGTTTTTGGTTTTCTCTTGAAAACTCCAAATGTGGCAAGTTATATTGTCTTTACATGGAGTTTGCTTTCCCTAAAACACTTATTTAAGTTGATAGGTCCATACACCTTCCAAGGAATACATCAATTCCCATTTCACAATTACTTCTAGTTAGATATCATGGTGGATATGAGAGATTTACGACAAAATGTTGAATTCTATGTGCCTTAATTACTAGTTCTACTTTGTTGTCATAGGAGAAATTTTTTTCACTAAAAAGTTTGAAATCTGATGACAAAAAGCCGAATGCGCAGAAGAGGAGGCAGAAGGATTTAAGGTTGTCATAGATCTAACTATGCTTTTCATACCATATTAACAAGAGACCTTAAAAGGAGAAAAGAAAGGAATGCACTACAGTTACAGATATAGTTGGCTCCAAAACTAATTAACAGATTTTCTAGTCTTTAAACTAATCTGCAACAGAAAACTAATAACCTAGGAGTCTGTTTTTCAACTGCTCTATATACAATATTGACACAACATTATTGTAGCATTGCAACATTAAGCAATTGACACTATTAGGTAACGAAATATCATGATGTTTTGCCTAATTCAATAATTACATTTAAAATGCATTTACTTTAAAAGTTAGCATAATTCCTTTATTATTTATTAACATGAACATAGATGGTAACTTGAAGATGTTCATAGTATTTTATATTTTCTAGAAGATTGACACAAGAAGGCCCATTTTTCCTTTATATTATTCCACAGGTATATATTCTCTTTTGCCATTGGAGCTGGACCCGTAACTGGCATCATTATATCAGAACTTAGCAGTACAAGGACACGAGGGAAGATCATGGGGTTCAGTTTTTCTACCCATTGGGTGTGTATTGAAACCTTTCCTCCATTGAAAGCTTTTTCATGTCAATTTAGTTGGTAAATGTGATGGATTTTTCTGGCTTCTTATTTTATTTGTCCTTTATATCTAGGTGTGCAATTTTGTGGTGGGATTATTCTTCCTTGAGTTGGTGGAGAAATTTGGAGTTGCACCTATATATGCCAGCTTTGGAGCAGTTTCCCTATCAGCTGCAACATTTGCCTATTACTTCATAGTAGAAACTAAGGGTCGCTCTTTAGAAGAAATTGAACGATCCTTAAATGTGAAAGCTTGAGCCAATGAATCTTATGGTGCACCAATCCATGTATTGGGAAGGTTTTATTTTGTGGTTAAGCATCAATATAAGCTTAAATGATACGAGAATGTTTGAAGATTAATTTCATGATGTAATCTAAACAACATAATTTGGCATTACTACAACTTTGGTATATTGAACAAGTCTGTGGTTTCTAGTATTAAGGATAGGAATTGATTATTGGAATGAGATATTTTTGCTTTATTGAAGATGAAAATCACATATGGCATCAATTGGTGAGATGTCAAGGGAAGATTTTGCATTGTTTTTATAATTATTTGTACAGTAAACTTATCTTGTTAAAACTTATGTGTCGATCAAAAGTGCTTAAAATAAATAAGGTGATAGTCTTTAGTTGAACATATTTATACAAATCTTCTTATGATGTTTATTTATTATGTTGTATCCATTGGAGTTAAGGTTTTAAGGACAAAATTGCTTAGAAATGGATCAAATATATTTGAATCGATGTGAATTCGTTTGTTTCCACTATTTTGAATAAGCAATCTATTTTTGACTAGGCCTAAGATCAGGAGCAGTTTAGCTTTGGCACTGCCAAAGATTTAAAGGATGAATCATTTAGATTTCAATGAGAATATAACATTACATTTTCTTTATACTTGTTCTAAGTTCGAAGTACCATTTGTATAAATAAGAGTCTCGCCGTCACATCATTTATTTAGATCATGGTTTGTATATGCTTACCTGTTTTATGTTTTCTATATTACATTTTTTCTGTGATCGAACCTGGTATTTGAGAGATTAATTTACATGTCCAAGTGGTAATTATAGATGAACACAGGGATTTTTCTTTTGTTGTTTGTGTGTGTACATGCTATGAATACTTTGGTGATATAAACCTTTTGTTGGTTAAATATATAATTAAACCTTGTATGTCCAAGGAGTGATTCTTCCTGCACCTCCATACTAATTGCAATTTTACCAAATTATTTTTTTAAATTTTGTTAAAGGTCAAAATTACCCTTCTTCCTTTTTCACTCTCAGACACACCTCTCCTCTCACATTTCCATCACCGGTGAGTGTGCACCTCTATAGCAGCGTTCTCTCTGCTTCTTCCACTTCCAGCACCACTTCTGCCTTGTTCCACATCCAACACTTCCACAATAGCTTCTTCCACGTCCAGCAGTTCTGCGAACTCCTCTCTCTCTCGAAGGCATCCTCTGCGAGTGAAGAAATAGACACACCAAGCACTACCAAATTCAACCTACATTGCCAATTATATCATCAATCGAAGTAAAGGTAAGGTGTTTTGTATGTTTAATTTCAATTTGGAGTGAATAATTTAAGATTTGGTGGCAGATGACGGCAGTGGTGTAGGTTCTTCGTCGGAGAAGGAGTACGTTGCGGGTTGTGAAACCCGCAATGCATTCGTAAGTTCAAATGCATTGCGGGTTACACAACCCGCAACTTATTTTCAAAATAAAAATATGTTTGTATCCCTAGTTGAGTATTTTGTACATTTTCAATATTTTCTTTGCTTTTTTTTAGAAGTATGGCAAGAACTAGAGGAGGTCGAGAGAGACCGACAGCCTCTGTAAGGCGAGGAGACAGACATGATGAAGTTGTTGAGGCAGGGGGATTCCCAGGTGGTCCTTCTGATTGTTCTGTTTTGGTTAGTTACCCTGATCATATTGCGTTTAGACTATGGAATGGTGAGGTAAGATATTTACAAATTTTTGTACTGTGTTAGTGCTTGGATTAAATTTAATTAGTTACATGAGTATTAGGAATATGAATTGTATTTATTTGTTTTGTATAGGAACGGGGAGAATTGAGATTGGTCTCCCATGGAAGAAAATTTAATAAATTTGGCATTCCTTGCCCACGAGTTTATGCTATTGTAGAAAATTCTGGATTGCTACCTCTTTGCAGGATTGCCTATGAAGTTGTTGACAAAGGCTTAATTACAGCCTTTGTTGAGAGATGGCACCGAGATACAAACTCATTCCATCTGCCTGTTGGAGAAATGACGATCACATTAGACGATGTGTCGTCTATTTTGCATCTTCCTGTTGTGGGACAATTCCCAACATATGATGCTTTGGATCATAATGCTGCCAAGAATATGCTGATGGAATTATTAGGAACATCAGAAACTGATGCAAATGAAGAGTTAAGAAGAAATAAGGGTGCCCAAGTGAGACTAGGTTGGTTGAGGGAGGTTTATGAGCAGTGCTGCATTGACCAGTCATGGGAGTGTGCTGCTAGAGCTTATTTACTACACCTGTTAGGGTGCACTATATTTGCCAATAAGAGTGCAAATTGGGTTTCTGTCTGTTATCTTGCATTGTTTAGAGACCTTGACATGTGTGGACAGTGGGCTTGGGGAGCGGCTGCTCTGACATTCATGTATGAGCAGTTAGGGGATGCATGTCTCAGTGATACAAGACAGTTGGCAGGCTTTGTTACTATTGTTCAGGTATAATTCTAGTCTTAATTTAATTATATATTAGAAGTTGAAAATTGAAAATATATACTGTTAATTTATTTAAATTAATACAGGCATGGATTTACGAGCATATCCCGTGTATGGGAAGAAGGACTTTGAATTCTAGATATGATGAAAGTCTACCACGGGCAGCTCGATATGTTGTTGGACGTCATATTTCTAGCTTCGTTGAGGTCAGGACCCATTTAGACCGGTTGACATATAGTGACATTGTGTGGACTCCATACCATTCTCACCGAGTAGCTTGTCCATTTGAGTCTATATCATTATTTCGAGGTTATATCCATTATGGGTCGACTTGTGAGAAATATATGCCAGATCGCGTCTTGCGACAGTTTGGGTATGAGCAGAGGATTCCAGATGCTGTTTTGGGTTATGACGGGGCTGTTTTTGAGACCATTGACTATACATGGTTACATTTTGCTGATCATTTGGTTAGCGGTCTTACCCCAGCATCCGAGCCACATGCATTCTCAGACGACTACATGGATTGGTTTATGCGTATCTCCCATCCATTTATTACTCCTACTGCTGAGGATGACGAGTAGAGTGTGCCCTCTCGTCGTCGATCTCGTAGTCCAGCTGACAGAGACCCTCGTCCTTCATCGGAGCAGGAAAAGAGTCCAGTAAGTTATTTCTCTTATCAATGTTATTGAATTCATTTTAAATTTTTGATTTGATTAATGTCTATTATTTTCATTTTGCAGAGTTTATATAGACGTACTGTAAACGTCTTGCAAAGGATGATTGATTGTGGCGACGTGCGAGAAGGCACTAGTGCCTACGAAGGGACTCAAGAGGCATTGCAGTACGCCCGAGAAGGTTGTCATGAGGGAAGTGTGTACACACGTCGCCAGAAACGAGGTCGTGGGAGAGGGGCAGGATGTAATTGATATTATTTGTATTTCAAAACTATGTTACTATTTCAGATGATAGCACTGATTATGTTATTATTTGTATCCAAATCTATGTTACTATTTGTATCGAATACTTTGATATTGGTATGTTATTATTAGTAATTGTCATCATATTGGTTATTATGTTATTTGAGATGATAGAGAACAAAAATTTTTATAACAAGTTATAGTAAGCAAATCCTTTTACAATCATCAATCACCTCCAAGATTAATGTGCAAGTTATTAGGTTGTAACATGTTTGTAAAACGTTGCATACGACCAACGTAATACGATGACCACAATCTTGCTTCTGGATAACAATACTTCGATCAAAACATGTCTTTTGTAGGTAAAGGACTACCATCCCGTAATTTGACCTGCAAATAATTAACATTGAAGTTAATATAACTATAAATATTAAACTTTTTGGCGTTATTTATATCATTATCATACATACCTGCACAAAATGTGACCCATAGACATGTCATATACATATTATCCTATGTGAATGGATAGAACTCGGTGGTCTACTTCTTAGTGGAAAAATGGTTATGTTCTGCTTTAGTGATAAGTAAACTAATACCACATTATATCTACTAGCAATGGCATAACCCATGTCAGGAATTGTCATCCATTTCTGGATAATAGCCTGCATGTTGGAATTGTACAAATTATATTAATAATTACACATGAGTTAAATAACAATACTTAATGATAAAGGTGCTTATAGTTGTTGATCGTTCAAGTAGCAAAGAATTCTTCAGTTCCTCAACTCTATCAAAACCGCCTAAAATGGCAGCATATTCATCATGCCAAGCGCAAAGTTCTTTTAACAAATCCATACGAACTAATGACCACGATTCTTCACCCATTCCCAGTAATGCAGCAATAGATCGATATCTACAATTTCCATCTGCTTTGACATCAACAACGTCTTCGATAAATGGGTGACAAATCGGATGAAATTGATCAAGCATTGGAACAACTTTCTGACTCAGTGGTAATTGTGATTTTCCCTTCAAAACCTTTTGGGAAGAACAACTATCATCAATTGAATGAATTTTATCCATATGCTCAAAATAAGATGGGTTACGCTTTGTTGATCTCTCATCTAATTTTTCTTTACGTGTTTGTGAGCCTTTTGTTTTGACTTTCTCTATTGGCAGACACAAGGATGTCATGTCAGGATAAGCAATTTCACGAAGTTTGTTCTTGATTGTAAGTTTTCCTCCAATATCAATCTCTTTAAATCGTTTAGCAATGGCATCAAATTCTTGTTCATATGACAACTCAGAAGATGACTGACCTGATGATATGTCTGAGAAGCTTAGTCGAGTCCACATAACATGAACTTCATGAAGTGGTATCACACTAAATTGATATCTAGCTACTGCACAAGCACATAGCAATCCATGGGTAGATTTGAGGACACAACCATAATGTTCACTATCGAACCCAACATGGTTAGCTCTTTGTACTTCTTCAGCTATCCATAACAAAGCATACTTGTTAACCACACCCAACAAATGTTTGTATAATGTGGAATTGAAGTTATGACCAACAACATGTAGACTCATCTCAAATGAAGCTTTAATTTCATTATGTTGAAGAATCAGGACGTTGTTAATTGCATCCCAACAAGTACACAAATCTCCCATGCTATTCTGCAATATACGTTTCAGATTCCAATGAGCCTGTTCAACCC
>Ga0209700_102492_pt1 | contig 37035 bp, 16 predicted proteins | sample SiratroredBW_FD_187528 | JGI IMG/M metagenome (GOLD analysis project Ga0209700, IMG submission 187528) | Root nodule microbial communities of legume samples collected from California, USA - Siratro red BW (SPAdes) (version 2) | ecosystem: Host-associated > Plants > Roots > Nodule | place: USA...
AAAAAAAAAAAAAAAAAAAACTAGCTTCTTTCTCCCACAGCCACCACCAGCTGTTCATCCAACCATTTTGCCTCGTTGGATGTTGAGAACAAGAGCTGTTTGGTGATGGCCGCATAGGTTGAAGAGCTGGTCCAGCTATGACGCAAACAGAGGAGTGGCTGCAAAGCCCACAAATTGCCAGCAACATTATTATGCGTGGTTGACTACTATATTATTTGATTTTTACATTCCAAAACTGCTTACAGTTTTGAGTGTGGAATTGACGGAAGGGTTAAACAAGATGAAAATAGAAGAAACATTGAGAAAACATTCCTCTGCAGTTTCTGATGGAAGGCCCCTTAACAAAGGACCAACTACAAGAGCAATGACCAAGAGAATACAAGGGGAGTCGAATTCAGTTGACTTCAGCAAAGTCAAACTCTTATCAACATGGGTCAGCCTTCCACCATGTAAATTTATAGATTAGGATCTTTTTCTTTGGGTATGGGACTTTTAGTATACTAGAATTTGAAATTGTACAAGATGAACTTAGCTTAGAACTTTGCCCAAGTGAAACCTAATCCGTCTAGGGCTTATGTGGCATGGTGCAACTCCAAATCATGCCTAGGGCTTATGTGTCAAGGTGCAGCTGCATGGGAAACGTGATGCCACATGACAGCTTGCCAATGCGAGTATTTAAGGACACATGGCAGCTTGCAAGTGATGAGTATTTTGAACAAGGCACAGAAAGCATGAATTCCACATGGCATGTTCTCATTGGAGAGTTTAGAATTAGAGTTTTAATTTTGAATTTCAAATTCAGACTTGGCTGCAGATTTTGGTCAGCCACACACTATAAATAAGTGCGTTGTCCTCTTGTAAATTCAGCTTATGAATGATAAAATATTGCTGCCAAATTTCGGGCATCGAATTGTTCTTGAGCTCCCTCTAGGTTAGCACTTCTAGGAGTTTAGCTTAGAATTTCAAAGTAAGAGTTGATCTCACCTCTCTTACCTTCCTTTGTCCATATAGATAACTTAATTCACCGTGAACCTTCATCACCATTCAATTCTTCCGCCAATCACTTTCTCCATTCAATTTGTGCCAAAACTTCAAAGCAAGCAAGGAGATGATACGGATGCTATCAGTTTCTGTTTTTAAAACACTTAATTTTGGATACCACTTTAAAAAATTAACGGATTTTGGATGACAAATTGATTGTTGAGTAATGTAAACTTATTTAAAAAAAAAAAAAAAACTTTTAAAACCGAAAAGTGAGAAGACAATCAAATGGGCCTCAGGTCCTGACGACAGTCTCCACCAAATTAGTGTTTCATTTGAAGTAAACCAATTTGAGGAGCTGCTCAATGGCTACTTCTGTTGCGACTATAACTATTCAGATAACTAGTTTGCTAACAAAATTAATGCATTGACTCTCTTTTCAGCCATCATATTACCAAAAAATTCAAGCATTCATCATAATAATACTGGTCCAATTGTTTTAATTTCTTTCATCATTCATTGGCTAATATAATTCCCCAACCTAATTACCAGTATCTAACCAACAGCTATAACCACAGCTTCTTTTCCACACTTTCTCATTCGTTCAACATATAAATGTATGTGTGTGTGTGTATATATATATATATATTCTTTTAGGCCCAAACAAAGAATAGCAAGTTCGAAATAGCTGGTAGCTAAGATAAACTAAGATGATGAAGTTACAAAAGAAGCCTGAGTTCCAACTTGTTTTGAAAAGAACAATAGAAGGGAACATATTCTCTTCTGTCCATTTTGAGAAAAAAAAAAAAAAAAGAATCAAACACGTAAATTTGGAAATTATGAATGATTTCTCGATGCACAACATAGTTTAGAAAGACACACGCATTCAAATGAAGGATTCATGTTAACATTCGGCCCCCACTGATGTGCTAGCTAAACATAATATAAAACAAGTCTATTAAAATCGAAAACAGATTGAACCTGACTTTAACTACCAGTCCGCTTAAAGGGGTCTTAATAGGTTCCAATGGCAAGAAAAGTCAGCTAACCTGATATACCGAGTTACAACACTTTCCACCAAACTCCTGTTTCATTAGCCGAAGCCAATTCAAGTTCACCTAAAGCTGCCCACATCCAATTCCCCACATAACCCTAATTAGTTAGTCAGAAACATCATATCAACTTTTGTTTCTCGCTATCTTATCCTTAAAAACTACAGACATATGTAAACATCATGGTCTCTATCCATACAATATACTATTATCTTCACATTTCTTTCATTACTCAGTAAAAATTGTTTCTCACAAAGTAAACAGCAACTTCATCTTCTTTTTAAAGAAGCAACGAAAATGAAAACCACAACATCGTAATGTTGGCACATCAAACTCAACCTTAAAGCTCCCCTAAAGTGACATCTAAGAAACAAAACAATCCAGCTTATTTCTCCAAGAAGCTCGAAGGAAAATGCCACGATTTTATGTTTCATTGAAAACAAAAAGACGCACGCGCAATAATAACATTAAACACATCCAATACAACGACTTCCGTTAAAAAAAACACATAAACATGACAAAAGCTTCCAATTTTACTACATCCTCAATCCAATTACATCATCAACACAAAAGGGTGCATGAAAAAAATAATAACGTAAAGCCTCAAAAGACCACATAAAGCATACATACCCATTTTCATCCTCCTGCCAAAAATGCAAAAAATCAAATCACAACCATCAATTCACACACCCACACATAAATAAAGGGAATAATAATAAAATTAATAGAGAGGGAGAAAGAGAATAAAATAGCGTTTGTGTGTTACCTTTCTTGGCCAGCAGTGTCCCAAATCTGAGCCTTGACAACCTTATCATCGACGCGAATGCTTCTGGTGGCGAACTCAACGCCAATGGTGGACTTGGATTCGAGGCTGAACTCGTTTCGCGTAAAGCGAGAAAGAAGGTTCGATTTGCCGACGCCGGAGTCGCCGATTAGAACCACCTTGAACAAGTAATCGTAATCGTCGTCGGCTCTGTACGCCCCCATTTTTCGTTCCTCCTTTTGTTGTGTATATTTGGATTTAGAGAGAGAGAGAGAGAGAGAGAATCAAATGCGGTAGGGTGAATGGAAGAAAAATAGAAGCATGCTTTGTTGGAATTGGAATTGAAAAGAAAAAACCCAGATTTAGAAGAAGCGTAAAAGGAAAGAGAACTTCAGTTTTATAACTCTGCTAACCGTTAACAAATTTACAACGAGTTCCATACAAAAAAATACAATTGAGTTACAACCATGCCTACAAAATTAAGTAAATAGCAATGAAAATGCAATTAGTAATTTGCCTTGTCCAAACAATATTGAGAATTGAAAAGGCAACTCATTCATCATTTTTTGTTTTATTTACATCAGACTTCTTTATGAAAATTTTGGAGGATCTGAACCTTTTTACTCGCCCAATTCATAGTTTTTTTTTCTTCAGATAATAAAATTTAAATTCAGGAGAAAAATATCTTTTAAATAAAAAATAAATAATTTAAAATTTTACTCTTTATTTATAAAATTTAAAATTTTATTTTTCTAAAGAGTTATATTATGTTGACATTTTTGGGATAAACTCATTTGATACCAGAGTATTTTCGTCCACTCGTATGATGTGACAAGGGTTTTTTTATTCTTTCGTCATTTGAACTGTTCATATGCAATTTAAAGCAGAATTTAGAAGAGTGCTAAGTTCAAAGGAATGCAAACTCTAAACCTTTGGGTTGCTGTGTGAATAGACGAGGAGAGTGGTTGCGTGTTGGTGGGGTGGGTGAACGAAAAAGGGTTTGACACTGAGTGTAGCAAGGGAGTCGCGATGAAGGAAATTGGGTTTTAGAGTGAACGCACGAAGGGAAGGAGTTTGTGGTGGCCCTGTTGGAAGCCAAATCGTTTTGTCTTCGTCCTAGGCGGTGGTCATCCAGATTTGTATGTAATTTATATTTATATTCATTGTGTTGTTTAGGGTTTAAGTTGGAAATGTATGGTTGAATAGGATATTTCTCTGTGGCACTGTTGAAAATAGACCTTGTTGGTGGTTAATAGAGGAATGTTTTGACTATTGATTTGTGAGCAAAGCTCAAAGGCTTTGGCAATTCATTGTATCATTTTCGTAGTTGAAGTTGTTGGAAGTGATGTTATTGTTTATTTTTTGAGTTAATGAGATTAGATGTTAAAATGAAGTCGGTATTGAATTTTGATACCTTATTTTTTCAGCAAATTATTTAGTTTTATTTTTTATTTAAATTAGTTAATTTATATTGGATTAGTTGAACTTAGTTTTGTGATTTTGGTATCTCAGTGTGGTATTTGAGCTTGATGTGTGATTGTGTTAGTTGTGTATTGAAATTGAAATTAGTTTGGAAGTATGTGGTGTATTTGAGTATTGGAATGTAGATGCACCAACCATGTAAATTTAGCCATGAAAGCATAATTTCATTCATGTTATTTGGTCTTATTTTTATTTAAAGTAGTTAATTTATGTTTGATTGGTGGACCTTAGTCTTCTGATTTTGGTATCCCAATGTGGTATTTGAGCTTGATGTGTAATTGTGTTAGTTGTGTATTGAAATTGAAATTGATTTGGAAGCATGTGGTGTATTTGAGTATTGGATTGTGGATGCACTAATCATATAACCAGTGCCATGAAAGCATAATTTCATTCAAGTCTTTCCATTGTTAGAATTTTGTTCATGTTTTGCAGGATAACGATGACAACTTCTGAAACACTAATTGGATTTGCAAAACAAGGTTTGATTTCTAATTTGAATAATTGTTTTTATTGCATTATGACAACATGTTTTAATTTTTTGTTCACTAGTTTAATTATATGTAGGGTTGTTTATGACTGCGACATTGTTGCAAGACAATGTATCTCATTAATGTGAATAAGATGTCAATGTTTGAACAAAAGACTTGCATTAAAGGAACCCCTATTGCTTGGCTCATGATGTTGGATAGGGATGTGAAAATAGTAGGAGGTTATTCAAGGAGTTGTGCTATAGATGGGTTGAGAGGAATGCAAGTTTTGTAATAAGGTTCAAATTAGTTTCATTTACATTGTTTGATGTGTGTTTAGGTTTGGGATTTAGAATTCGGGGAAAGAAGGTTGATTTGAAAAAGGAAGCAATAGATTCCCACAATAGGAGTTTATTTGGTAGTATATGTGTAAATTTGGCAATGATTTATGAGGAGCTAGTGAAACGTTTTAATGATTGTACAGTTGGTTATTTGTGCAAGTTATACATATTGTTTGGCTTTCCTGAGTTTTTATAGCCAAATACAAAGAAAAGTGTTTTTTGTGGGTTGTTTAGTATTGTTGATAACTTAGGTGAACTAGGCAAATATAATTTAGGTAGTGTTGTGTATGAATATTTGGTAAGAAGTTTGTGTCAAGCCTCGATATGTATTCGAAATCATACAAATTCTTCTCATGTCTTTGTTGTTGGTTGTGCATACTTATTGTAGGTAATTTTAATAGTTACCTATGTAGGTAAATTGAAGTATTTTTTTCCTTAATTACTATTATATTGTTGATCTTTTTTTTTTCGTGTCATAGTTATAGGTCTTGGAGCATTTGTTATTCCCAAAAACAAAGGGAAAAACAACAGGTAAATTTCTACAAATTGTTCATTGGAAAGATGTGAAAATAGGGGACAATGAAGTTGATTTAGCTTTGAATACAAATTTGGTAAGTGTTTCAAGTGTAATTTATTTTTGTTGAAACATATTCATATTGTTGATTACTGGTTATTTATACTATCAACAAGTTGTTAGTGAATTATCAATGTCCAATGGAGAGCTTGAAAATGACATTGTGAAAGAAGTATTACGATAATGTATGACTGAAAGTAACGACAATAAAAACCTAGAGTTTGATTTGTAGAAATCACGTGAAGAAAAAAAACAATTGGATGATATTATTAAAGAACAAGATGAAGTCATTTGGAAGCTTGAGAGTGAGGTAAGTGAAGTAAATCGACTATTGAGTTGTTGTATCGAATATTTTTGTCCTCAGGGTGTTCTCTGGAACGAAATCGCTGCGATGAGAGTGTTATCGTGGCAGTGACAAATACGTGGTCATCAGTGGGTTGGTGTCAGCCATGAATTCTCTCTAGCGAGTATGTAGGGTGTTCTGTGGAACGAAATTGCTACGATGAGAATGGAGTCATTAGAGAGAAAAAAATGTATTGAGGTGTGCCAATTTCAATCCTTATTTTCACTATTACAAGAATTTTATGTTGCAACGAATGCTTCTTTGGCCCAGAGGGTGCTCTTGGGTGTAGTTTTGCTACAAGGAATTGCTAATCATTGAAACGAAATTTATAGAATGGTATAACTGCTGCCCACTTCAAATTTTTTGGATACTCTATTTGAAATTTGAGACTCTTGTCTATGCAACCCAATTTCCTCCATTGAAGTGTGATAGGTTCATTTGGGAGAAGTCTTTCTTTCTCCCTACAACTGATCGAGACGCACCCTCTAGGTAATGAAAGCAAAGTAATGGATGTTGAGATTATGTTTTAGGGTTTTGACATCGTCTTGCATTTACAGTTTCAAAAACCCTCCATTTGTGATGGTAAACTTTCTACACTATTTCAATGCAATAGCACTGTGTTGTTCTCAATTGTTAGTTGGTTCTATGGTTGATAATTTGGAATTAGACATGCCCCATTGGTACATCCATACATTATGATGCATGCAATGTGTTAGTAGAAAGTTTATGACAATTGTGGTGGCTTCGTTGCTTTGCTAAGAAAGTTTTTCATTGTTTAATTCTTACATGTTCTAGTGTTGGAATCAAGATTGTCATTCATAAAATATGTTTGGTTATATTGTTGGTGTGAATGACTTTGGTTATATGGACTGTAAACTATGTATGTTGTTTGGTTCACTTGTTCTGCAGATGGGTCCAATGAAGAAAAAGAATAAAAAGGTGGTGTTGAGAGGTGGGGGAAAATTCTAAGACAAGAATCCACACAACCTTCTTCAACCTCAGTTGTATTTAGAAACTATTAAAAGGCAAATATTTGAAATTACCAAGAACTGAAGTTTTATTGTAGAAAGACGTGTTAAACTCAAAGAGGGAGAGTATTCAAAATTCACAGATGAGATAATTCGTAGATGTTGGTCAAAACTAGCAGAATTGTTGTGTCAATATGATCCGGACATGGTGAAGGACATTTATGTGAATGCTTGACCACAAAAATCAAGAACTATGGATTTGAAGTCTAAAGTGAGAGGAAGTTTGATATGATGTGATCATAATGTTATTGACGATTTCTTGGATATCTATCAAAGTGGAAGAAGGGGAGTTATACACATACCAAAGGATAAAAAAAGGAAGTAATTTTGTTTGTTTTGGCGATCGAGAGACGACGAATATGATGTGCATACCAGGAAGGACATACGAGACAAATCAACGGGAAAGAGCACTATGTATCCTCCGATGTAACATGAACATGTTGTCTCAATTATGAAGTTCCTTCTTATTATCAAACATTATTCCACTTAAACATAGTTCAGACTTTAATATGCCAAGGTGCTTATTATTTTCTCCATTATGAAGAAATATGAATTGCATGTTGCCACTTTGATCTCTAACAAAATTCATGAATTTGTGACTCAAGAGCCTACCAAAGGCTCTCACCAAAGTAAGGTGTTCGACTTTCCTGCGCTAATAACTACATTGGGTGCAACAAATGTAGTGGTTTTCAACCCTACTGTCAAGATAAGGCCATCAATTGAAAGGAAGTTCATTGACAAACACTGGATGAACTGACATCAAAAGATGCTAGAAGCACTAAATGACAAGCAAACTAATGGGCAAGAAGACAATTATCACAAAACTGAACCACATGGTTCATCCTCTCATCATACAAAAACTCAAAATTGTTTAGCTGATGAGATGAGGAGTTTAAAGCTTGAAATTGTGCGTCTTCAATAACAAGTTACAAATCATAGAGGGCAAATGGGGATTAATAAAACTTTATATCATGTATGTGAACATCTTCAACTACGTCTAACAAAATATCAAACTATGGAGCAGTTCACACAACTTGTCCAATGGCCCAATGATAGTCGTCAGACCTAGGAGTATGTGGACAAAGTAGAAAACCTGAAGATGAACACGAAAATGGTTGCAACAATGATGAAGTCCCATGACTAATGTTTAGGAAACTTGTATTTGTTTATTTCTAAATTTGTGTAAGTTGTATTCATATGTTGGTTTAAAATTTGTTTTTGATGTGTAGTTGAAAACCAAATTGTTTGATGACAATATGAATTTTAGTTTACTTTTGTGAATAATATTCTAGTTTGATGTGTAGTTTATCTATGTTGCTTGCATCATCTACTTTATGGTAGGGTATAAAATGAGAAATTTTACTAAAGTTGTCCATTACCACAAAGATAGAATCAAAGCCCCTTCTGTGTTTTGAGTAATCCTAGAACAAAATCCATGTTAATGTTTACCCAGGGAGCACAAGCAATGGGTAAGGGAGTGTTTAGTCTATGAGGAATCGTCTTAGACTTAGATTGTAAACATGAAATACATCTATGACAATGCCTTTGAACAAATCGTCTCATATGGGGCCAATGAAATTTGTCTTTTAGCAAACTTAAAGTTTTATTGACTCCAAAGTAGCCCATGAGACCTCCCTCATACATTTCCTTTACAAGGAGTTTTCTATGATATCCCTACACCTTATGCTAGCAATTAGCAAACATGGAGAAGAATTCATAATTTTGGGCATAAAGTTCAGGTGTGTTATAAAATCCAAGAATTTGGGCTCCAAGTTTTGAAAAAAAAATGTGCCTTCTGGATAAGGCATCAACAACAATATTGTTCTTACCTCTCTTGTATTTAATCACATAAGGAAGTTACTTTAAAAACTCCATCCATTTTGCATGTATTTTATTAAGCTTGTATTGATCCTTCAAATATTTTAATGCCTCTGATGCGCATTGCCGAACGTGCCCCAAATTAAACTAAGAGGCTAGATTTTGCAATATAGCTTACCTAGGTCATTCTTCCAAGGACCACTCAAATATTCTCTTAACAATAGCATAGAGAGGGGGGATTGGCAAAGTAATTAAATTCAACATGAAAATTAAACAAAAACACAATTCAAACTAAATAGAGAAATTCGAGTAATGAAAATCAACCCAACCTCCCTTCGGTTCTTCCAAATCCCTCACTGGCCCCTAAACATAATCTGAATTACATTCATGGGTTAAACAGACCGGAATCTCTGCATCTATTTAACATCCCGAACACTCCATAATCGTGAAGCATTTTATCAAACACCTAAAATCGCATGATGAGCAACATCATCGGTCCGATTTAATTTAGATTAAAAAATTCCACAATACATTCCAATTGGACTGTATTCATTCAATTACAAAGTCAATCTAACTATTAAATCTAAAAATCAGATTAAAATAGCTAGTGAACAAGTAATTGCAGAAAGAAATACAAAAAGCGAACCTAGAGATTAAAGAAAATGGGAGAACCTTCAGGGACTGGATTGAACAAATAGATTAGCCACTCATCATCATGGTTGGCATTCCAATTTTAAGTGGAAAGAACACTAAGAAAATAAAATGCAGCATGAAAAGAACAACCAAAAGGAAAACACAAACGAACTGTATTCCCAAAAAACAAAATAGTGTAGTGTGGTTGCCGTTTTTTCAAGTCTCTCTCATTGTTTTCAACATTACAATATTAATCCTTTTTCAAACCCTAAGGTGGCCCAGTCCCACCTCTATCTTGCTCTAATTTAAGAAAAAACGCACAGTTTTGATCCCAACTCAATTGGGGTGAAATGACGAAGTTGTCCTCAATTAATTATTTTCGCTCAAAGTGTTGTCAAGATTCTATATGCCAACTTCAAGACTGACTTTATCCACTTTTTAGTCCGAATTTGGTCTTAAAGCCTCTCATAATGTTTGTAGATCTTTGATTTATCTGCAAAACTACCTAAAGATCAAATTAATCTGAGGTCTATAGCAAAAGTTATGGATAAAATACGAAACATACTTAAGTTTGGAAAATTTCCATAAATTTCATCAAATTGAATCAAATTTTCAATTAAAGACCAATTAGCCCAAATATAGAAAAAAATGGTCCAAAACTTATCATTATTCTTATTACTATGCAATAGGAAAGTTGTTAAAATAAATAAATATCAGACTCATAATCACTGTGAATGACAAACTCCATGGAAACAAGGTAATGTTCCGAAGTCTGAGGGCACTCATAAGTGCATAGAGCTTTTTGTCATAGGTGGGGTAGTTGAGTGAAACACCCTGTAATTTTTCACTAAAGTAAGCAATGGGGTGTCCTCCTTGCAAGAAATTCACACCTATTCCTACCCCTGATGCATCACATTCTAGCTCAAAAGTTTTTGAAAAGTCAGGCAGAGCTAGAACGAATGCATTAGTGAGTTTTTTTTTAGCTCTTGAAACTCTTTTTCTTGTTTTTCTCTCTAATGGAATGTGAAATATTTCTTTACCAACTCATTGAGTGGTGAAGCTAGACTAGAGAAGTTAGGAACAAATCTTCTATAAAAGCTTGTCAATCCGTGAAAACAACTAACTTCTCTCACATTCTTTGGAGTTGACCATTCTTGGATGGCTTTTATTTTTGTGTGATCAACATGGATCACATTTTTATTGACTATGAACCCTAAGAACACAACACTAACTTCACAAAAAATACATTTTTCAACATCCGCAAACAATTTATTTTTTCAAGTAAAGACAACACTTCCCTAAGATGTTGTAAATGTATATTTAAACTACGATTGTACACCAAAATATCATCAAAGTAAACTATTACAAACTTACCTATGCAATCCCTAAGGGTAAGATTCATAAGCCTCATGAAAGTGCTAGGTGCATTAGCAAGACCAAAAGGTATCACCAACCACTCATATAGTCTAAATTTGTTTTTGAAAGTGATTTTCCACTCATCACCTTCTTTATATCAAATTTGGTGATATCCACTTTTCAAATCAAGTTTGGAAAAGTGGACCCATGCAATTCATCGAGCATGTCATCAAGCCTCGGGATTGGGTGCCAATATTTGATAGTGATGTTATAGACTGATCAACAATCATAACACAATCTCCATTTATAGTCTTTCTTGGGCATCAGCAAGACAGGCACGACACAAGGATTGAGACTGTTTTGTACCCTTATACAACAACTCTTGAATCTGAGATTCTATCTCCTTAGTTTCTTATGGATTTTTTCTATAAGTTGGTTTGTTGGGCATACTAGCTCCCAGAAAAAAATCTATTTGATGTTTTATGCTCTTAAAAGGTGGAAGTTCAATTAGACCCTTTGTAGGGAACACATCATCAAACTCCCTTAAAAGTTTTTTAATTTCAGGAGACAAAACCCTACATTCTGAAGAAGTGGTAGTGCACCTAAGTGTTCCTTTACAAAGAAGGAGTTATGGAGGTTGGTCAGTTAAGATAACTGCTTTTATTGATTTATGAGACAAAAATGTTCTCTTTCTGAATGACTTCGTGGGAAGGAACACCAATCTCCCACATCTCAAATTCATCCTTAAGGACTATTTTTTGCATTTTGGGGAATTTTTTTTTTCATTTTCTCTTTTTGCTTTCATTTGTACTTGATCCTCTAACACTTGTGAAGGTGTCAAAGGATAAAGTACAAACTTTTTATCCTTGTGGCTCATTAGTGAGACCATTATGCATGGTTTTCTTATCAAATTGTTGAGGCCTCTCTAACAAAATATGAAAAACTTTCATAGGTATTACATCACATAAAACTTTATCTTCATAATTCCCTATGGAAAGCTTGATCTTCAACTATTTGTTGATTGTTATATCCCCCTCTTTCATTCATCAAATGCATTTTATAAGGTTTAAGATGGGGTACGATAGTCAAGTTCAATTTTTCAACCAACGTAGTGCTACAACAGTTACAACACGACCCAATGTCTATAATGAGAGAACAAGTATTTTCTAAAACTTTGCATCTTGTATGAAAAATATTTTCTCTTTGTGACTCAGGATGTGGACTAGGTTGATTGTTGAGAGTTCTCTGAACCATCAGAAGATATCCCTCACAAGGGTATGTATCCACACTATTTTCTCTCTCTGAATCCTTGCTCGCAATAGATGTAGATGATTCATCTTGGCTATTGTATTCATCCTTACCCCTTAGGAACGCGGTCTTTTCGTTGGGGCATTAGGATGCTAACCTCTACCAAGACATTTAAAACATTGAATATCTAGTGTGAGTGTTCGAATATTGCTCTTCCTTACCCTTACTCTTTTCTTTCTCATTGGCTATGTTTGAGGAGGGTTCATCTTTAACCTTTTCTTTTTGATACTTTCCCTCACCACCCTTTCTCAAATTTTTTTCTCGACTTTAATACAAACTTGTACCAAGTCACTAAAATCTCTCTATGGATAGTTAAACTATATCTCTTATTTCAAGACTTTATTCGCTCATGAACCTGGCCACTGTAGTATTTGCTTCTTCTCTAATTCCCACCCTCAACATGTACAACTCCGTATTTTACCTATACTTTTCCACGCTCATGTTTTCTGATGGAGTCGTTGAAGCTTATCCATAAACTCCGTATTATAATAAGAGGGAATGTGTCAATGTCTCATAGCTAAATCATTCCAATACTAAATTGGAGACTCTTGATAGAGACGTCTTTCTCTTTTCAAAGAAGTCCACCAGTACATCTCATAACCTTGGAAACGAAGGGTTTGTTTGGATTGAGGAGTGGATTTGAGATGAAAGTGTATGGAAAGTTTGGTTGTTTGGATTAAGGAAAAGTTTGTGAGATTTGAAAAGAAAGTTTGAGTGATGTGATAGATATGATTGAAATTATCATTTTTTTAATTGATAAAATTGTAAAATTACAAATTTGTCCTTGTGGTTAAAAATAATTGAAAATAAAATTTGAATAATTCGGTTAGCGTAACTAATAAATTTTATATTTGTAAAAAAATATGGAAATGTGAAATTTGTTAGCACCAAGGCTAAGCATGTGATTTGATGAAGTCAATATTGTGAGCACCAAGGCTTACCATGTGAAGCTGATGAAGACTGCCTCATGAAGAATCTATTGGAACTAACTTGGACCAGAATTGTTCAAGTGAAGACTTTGTGCCAACATGAAGATGGTTGGGTGATTAGGTCTTGGTCCTTAGTTGGGTTTGTGTGTTGGTGATTGGCTTAGTCCTTAATCACTAGTGGCATGGTTCATCACTTCAGAGGTGCTAAAAAGATTCACAAATATTTTTATTAAAAACAGTTTTTAATAAAAATAACCCAAATTGTTTTTGCTTGAAAAAGGTTTTTCAATCAATTGAATTTCTAAAACAATCGATTGAATGTGACAGTTATTTCTATTACAACTGAAATACAGTTATTGCTGTTACAACTGAAACCTTTGACTGGGTCAAAGTAACGGTCAAATTCAATCGATTGAATGGTTTGTTTAATTAATTGAATTATGACAGCTAAGCTGTTTTTAAAACTGATTTGGGTATTTAAAGGAATGAGCACTATCATTTTCAGTTAACAAAAAAAGCTTCCGAAAAGCCTTCCTTGAGATTTTCTAAGAGAGATATTGCTTCTTTTGTGCGATCATCATTTTGGCAAAGCTTTCCAAATCAAGAAACCTCCAAGAACGTGAATCTTTAAAGCATCTTTGAAGTGAGGTTCTTGCTACTTTGGTTCTGGACCAAAGCTAAGTCTTCTACACCTGATCTTCATTCTTTGTAATCTGTTTTGTGTAGAAGTACTCTGTGATCTTTTCTGATCCTATTGATCTATAATCTGTTTGCTGTTTTCAATTACTGGGTTTGTAATTGAGTTGGTGCAGTGGGTTTGTGCACTGGTCTCACATCTGCTGAGGGGTTCAGTAGAGGGTGAGTGTTGCGGGGAGCAATGTAGCTTGCGGACTGCAAGTGTTGTGGTGCAGTGGGTTTCTGCACTGGTTACACACTAGCTGAGGGGTTCAGTGAGGTGTGGGTTTACTGTTGGGAGCAGTTTGTAACTTGCTGGGAGCAAGGGTTGTAAACTGATCTTGTGATCTGTTTAGTGGAAATCTTTGCTAGTTTGCAAAGGACTGGACGTAGCCCTTGTGGAAGGGTGAACCAAGATAAAAATTCTGTGTTCTTGCTTTTCTTCCTAGTCTTCTTGATTTGTTTTATTAAACTGCTGCGATCATTTAAATTGACTGGATTAAAATCTGATCATATAGTTTATTATATTATGAACATCTATTTTCATATATCTGAATCAACTGTGTTTCTGGATTGTTTTTAATCTACTGGATTGTGTTTAATCATATTGAATATGGGTTAAAACATTTCTACACTGAAACTGTTTTTCTGGGTTTATATTCAATAATTTCTGCTATGCACAATTGATTGTTTATTGGACAGTCCAGAATTACACGAGTTAATTGATTGAATCAAGAAGTTTCATTCTCTACTTCAAGAACAAATCAGATTTGGGAAAAGTTTTTGAAATTTCAATTCACCCCCCCTCTTGAACTCGGTCTAAACCTTATTTTACAATTGGCATCAGAGCTAGGATCTTGAATCCTAGTCAAGATTTCGATCTATGGCTGAGAACAAGTTACCTTTTGCTGAAGGTGCATCTATTAATAGACCACCTATGTTTTCTGGGGTAAACTATCAATTCTGGAAAGTGAGAATGAAAATCTTCATTGAATCTATTGACCGTGGCATCTGGAATGCCATAGAAAATTGTCCATTCATTCCTATGCATGTTGTTGATGGTGTGTCTACTGCTAAGTGCTTTGATGAGTTAACTGATCTTGAGAACAAGAAAATGCAGTATGATTGTGTTGCTAAAAATATTATAACTTCTGCATTAAATCTGGATGATTTCTTTAGAGTATCTCAATGCTGTTTAGCCAAAGAAATGTGGGACATTTTTGAAGTCACATATGTTAAGAGAGCACACAAACATGCATTGATCCAGGAATACGAGCTGTTCAGAATGCAGCAGGGAGAGACCATTGCTGATGTCCAGAAAAGATTTACACACATTGTCAATCATCTAATTGGACTGGGCAAGCACTTTGATAGAGAGGAGCTTAATATCAAGATTCTGAAGTGCTTGGACAGGAGCTGGCAGCCTAAAGTCACAGCAATTTCAGAAACTAGAGACTTGACAACATTTACAACTGCAGCGCTGTTTGGTAAACTGCGAGAACATGAACTAGAGATGATCAGGTTGAAAGAAATGGAAACAGTGGAGAAAAAGACCAAGAGTTTGGCACTCAAGACTAGAACTGTTGTCCAGGAATCAACTAATGAAAGTTCAGGAGACTGTAGTGAATCTGAGGACATCAATCTGTTGACTAGAAAGTTTCAGAAATTCATAAAGATGAAGAACAGATTGAAGAACCGGCAAGGTAAAAGTGGTAAAAATAAAACTGATTCTGGTTCAACTAAACTTGTGTGCTTTGGCTGTGGAAAACAGGGACATATGAAAGCTGAGTGTCCAAGCATTGCAACCAAAGACAAAGCACCAGAAAAGAAGAACAATAAATCTGGAAAAACTAGACGTGCATATATAGCTTGGGAGGACAATACTACATCGTCTAGTTGTTCTTCAGAATATGAGATTGAAGCCAACACGTGTATGATGGCTGGAAGAGATTCTGATGTAAGTAGTACTGAATCCAATGCTTCATTTAATAGTACTAACTACAACACACTTCTTCATGCATTTCAAGAAACACATGAGGAAGCTAACAAGTTAGCCCAATCCAATAGAAGATTGAAAGGCATGAACAGATGGCTAGAAAATAGAGTTAAGCAATTGGAGGATGAGCTACTTGAAGCAAAAGATGATTTGGAAAATTTAGAAAAGCAGTTAAATTTTGTAAACTCCAATAAACTTAACTCTAGCAAGTCAATTGATTGTGAAAACTGTAGCAAGCCAGTAGATTGTGAAAACTATACTGTTTTGCACAACAAAGTGAACTATTTGATTTCTACTGCTTTAAAACTTTCTATGGGGACAGCAAACCTAAATGCTCTTTTGGGATTCCAAAATTGTGTTTTTGAAAAGGCTGGCATTGGTTATCAAGCTGGTCCCAATGGAAAGCAAAAACTGTTTAACAATTTTTTTAAAGGTTCTGGATCACAGTCTTCACAATCGATTGCCTGCTTCTACTGTATGAGAAAGGGTCACTCTGTTAGAAACTGTAGAATTAGAAAATTTAGTGTGCCAAAAGGATTGGTTAGGTGGGTGCCAAAAAGCACATCTAACACTACTGGCCCCAAGCTTAACAGGGTACCAAATCCTTAAACTCAATCTGTTTTGCAGGAACGGTCAGCATCTAATAAACTGATGTGGTATCTGGACAGTGGATGCTCAAAGCACATGACAGGAGAGGCTTCTCAATTGATTAATTTGAAATGGAAACCAGCAGGATTTGTCACCTATAGAGACAACAATCGAGGAAGGATTCTAGGTGTTAGTGATATAGGAAGTGGCAATAAAGTAATCATAAAGGATGTGTTCCTGGTAGAAGGTCTGAAGCATAGTCTGCTGAGTATCAGTCAACTGTGTGATCGTGGTTACAAGATTACATTTGAACCAGAGCAATGCATTATAGTAGATTCAGATTCTACTGAAACAGTTCTTGTAGGTAAAAGAGTAAGTAATGTTTACATGCTTAATGTCTCAAGCATCATCCCTAGTATGAACTGTTTGATATCCCGAGATGATGAATCTTGGTTATAGGAGACTTGCACACATTCACATGCATCATTTAAATAGGATTGCATCTAAGGATCTTGTAATTGGTCTTCATAAGCTTAAGTTTGAGAGGAACAAACTGTGTGAAGCATGCCAAAAGGGTAAGCAAACTAAAAGCTCTTTTAAACCGATTAATATTGTTTCTATAACTAGACCACTTGAGCTGCTTCACATGGATTTATTTGGTCCCTCACGAACTAAAAGCCTAGGTGGTAATTACTATGGTCTAGTAATTGTAGATGATTACTCACGGTTTACATGGACATTATTCATAGCCACAAAAGATAATGCTTATCTTGCTTTTAAGAAATTTGCCAAAGTGATTCAAAATGAGAAAGGATGTAGGATTTCTACCATTAAATCAGATCATGGTGGCGAATTTTAAAATGAAAGATTTGATAAATTTTGTGAGAAACATGGAATCAAGCACAACTTTTCTGCACCAAGGACTCCACAGCAGAATGGAGTGGTGGAGAGGAAGAATAGATCATTGGAGGAGCTGGCCAGGACGTTACTGAATGCAACAGATTTGCCTAAATACCTCTGGGCTGATGCAGTTAATACAGCATGCTATGTATTGAATAGAGTACTCATTCGGCCAATCTTAAAGAAGACCCCCTATGAGCTATTTAAAGGTAGAAAGCCTAACATCTCTCATTTAAAAGTTTTTGGATACAAATGTTTTATTTTAAACAATGGGAAAAACAACTTGGGAAAATTTGATCCAAAAGCGGATGAGGGTATCTTTTTTGGTTACTCACTGCATAGTCATGCATATATAGTGTATAATAGGAGAACCATGCTTGTAGAAGAATTCATGCATGTTGCTTTTGATGAAACTAACCACAAAGTGCAGGAAAGCATTAAGATTACTGCAGATGATGATGAACCAGTGAACCAGAAGATTGTCACAGATCAACTGGGTAAATCTGTAGAGGACAATCAATCGGATGAAGCTCAATCGATTGAGCCACAAGATCAACCGATAGAATCTGGCACTGGAGCAGCAGCAACTAGTACTGAACTACCTAGAGAATGGAGGGTTCCTAGGAATCTATCACTGGACAATATCATTGGTCAGGTACAGAAGGGTGTAACCACTAGAAGATCCATGAATCATTTTTGCATATGGCCTTTGTGTCACAAGTTGAACCCAAATCAGTGGGTGAAGCTCTTGAAGAGAGCAACTGGATAAATGGCATGCACGAGGAACTGAACCAGTTTGCAAGAAATGAGGTCTGGACACTTGTTCCAAGATCAAAGGAGATGAATGTGATTGGAACCAAGTGGGTTTTCAAGAACAAGATAGATGAACAAGGTGTCATTGTGAGAAACAAAGCACGACTTGTTGCAAAAGGATATAACCAGGAAGAAGGCATCGATTTTGGTGAAACCTATGCGTCAGTAGCTAGATTGGAAGCAGTTAGATTGCTACTAGCATATGCTTGCTTGAACGGGTTCAGATTACATCAAATGGATGTCAAAAGCGCATTCTTGAATGGGTTCATTGATGAAGAGGTCTATGTGAGCCAACCCCCTGGATTTGAAGATCACAACAATCCAGATTATGTTTTCAAGCTCAAGAAGGCCTTGTATGGGTTAAAGCAAGCACCTCGACAGTGGTATGAGAGGTTGAGTAACTTCTTGCTTTCTCAAGGCTATGAGAGAGGGAAAATAGATAAGACCTTGTTTATTAAGAATTCATGCAATGATATAATACTTGTTCAAGCTTATGTTGATGACATTATTTTTGGTTCAACTAATGAAAGTTTATGTGAGCAGTTTATTGCTATTATGCAAGGAGAATTTGAGATGTCCATGATGGGGGAACTCAATTTCTTTCTAGGCTTGCAGGTTAAACAAGTTGAACATGGAATATTTCTTTTTCAAGCAAAGTATTGCAGGGAATTATTAAAGAAATTCAATATGGAAAATTGCAAAGAAGCTTCCACTCCAATAGCCACTGGATGCTATTTAGACACTGATGAAACTGGAGTTGATGTGGATCAGACTAAGTTCAGATAATTGATTGGATCACTTCTGTATTTGACAGCAAGTAGACCAGACATCATGTTCAGTGTGTGTTTATGCGCCAGATTTCAAGCTAAACCAAACGAATCACACTATGTGGCAGCCAAAAGAATTTTAATGTATCTCAAGGGAACCACTGAAGTTGGTCTATGGTATCCAAGTGAGGTAACTTTAAATCTTGTTGGATATTCTGATTCTGACTTTGCAGGTTGTAAAGTGGATAGGAAGAGCACTAATGGAACATGTCACTTGCTAGGATACAGTTTGATATCTTGGCACAGCAAGAAGCAAGCCTGTGTTGCATTGTCTACAGCTGAAGCAGAATATATAGCTGCTGGAAGCTGTTGTGCTCAAACCATATGGTTAAAACATCAGCTAAGTGATTTTGGACTTAATCTTTCTAAAATTCCACTGCTGTGTGATAACACAAGTGCAATTAACTTGACTAAAAATCCAGTTCAGCATTCTAGAACCAAACATATTGAAATTCGCCACCACTTTATAAGGGATCACATTATGAATGGTGATTGCGAAATTCAATTTGTTGATTCAGAAAATCAACTTGTAGATTTATTCACAAAGCCCTTGAATAAAGAAAGATTTAATTTTCTCAAAAATGAGTTGGGCATTATTGATTTCAAAAATGTGAATTAATTATGGAAGTAGTTTACTGACTGGAATGTGTCTCAGTTAATTGAGAATCAATAAATTGAGCAGAAACTGCTGTAGCTGTTTGATTGATGTGTAGACGAAATTTGTGTGTATTATTACACCATAAGAGATGCTTCTTGGGAAGGCAATGACATCTGAACAATGAAGATGCTTCGCAGTGAAGAATAAGTGCATGAAAAGGATCAAGAATCAATTCAGAACTGATCAACTACAGTCAATAGAATCAGCACTGTATGGGAATCACTGCAGCTGGAGAATAAGAACAAGATTGTGACCTGCTTCTGGTCAAGGGACACAACTGGTCAATGACCAGCAACATGTGACACACCTACATGTGGGACGAGCATGCTTAAAGAGAAGAATCTTCATAGTGCCACGTGTCACAGATTTGTTCGTGGTCAACTGGTCAAAAAGTAGTTCAGACTATTCTTTGGAGATAAGTACAGTCAGTCTGTTACTCTGTAACAGAATCAGTGCATGCATTTGTTATGTCCTGCAGTGTTCAGTGTTTTGTTTGTTTGTGCATTAGAGCTTCTTTAAATTAGAATAAGTCTTGCATTCACTTGCACACATCTTACACTACTCATTGTGTGAACACAAAATCTCATGACCCATTGAGCATTCTGCCCTTGTCTTCAACCAAACCATGGCTTCCTCCTCAGCATCTAGAAAAAGAACAAAGAAAGTCGTAGCAAAACCAGTTGAACAACATGATTCCGACGACAACAATGAATCTGGTTTCCTTACTAGATGGTTCGATGGCAACATGGACAACATCAATGAATATCACAGGGAGTTCAGCCAGAAAAAATTTGTCAACCCAAAATTCCTAAGGATGGAGTTCCTTAGAAATGAAAATCTGAATCAAGTGGATATCCTTAAGTTTCAAAAGATTGAACGCTTTGTCAAGCTGTCTGGAAATATCTATCCGGATTTGGTGAAGGTATTCCTTACCAATATGTGGATAGATGATGGTGTGATTTATTCACAAGTGAAAGGAGTGGACATGGCTATCACGGATGAAGTTTGGCTCTCGGTGGTTGGCTTAAGGGATGTTGGAATAATAGTGAGCAGAGCAAATGTGGCAGATTTGGGTGGCTTTGACAAGGTCTAGTTCTTCAAGGCTTGTCTAAGGAACCCAAACAGTTCAATGAGAAGCTATTCAGTGGGAGGACTTTCCATTATTCCAATACTGTTGTCCTATATTGTCATCTAGATACTTACACCCAGAGGATTCAACCATGTTGTGCTTACTGAAGATGATCTGATCCTAATGTACTGCTTGGTCAATAAGATAAAGGTAAACTGGGTAAGTGTTATTAAGGAGCAGCTGGTCCGCATTAGGAAGAAGCCTGAGTTTAAAATTCCCTATGCAATGTTGATTTCTAGCTTCATTGAGTACTATGATATTGATGTGGAGAATGAGCTGAGTGAAGAATTTAAAGCTCATAGTGAGATCACCGTGGCCACATTGAACAAAATAGGGCTGAAGAAGGTTAATGGAAATCAATGGATTTGCAAGGCCAGTGCTGAAGAAGATGAGACGGATGGTGCTGGAACAAGTGTAGCTACTGAGCAGTTTACTAGAGAAGATCTGGGGACTGAAGAACAGTCTTACTCCAGGTTTGAGCAATTGATGATCAATCAACTGAACAACATTGAATCAACCAAAGGTCTCATCATGAGTATTGCGAAACTCATTTCCAGAACTTGAAAGAGCATGTTGATGACATTCAAGGCAAGCTGAGGCAGATGTTCTATGGGCCAGATGATTAGTGTGCACACTGCTTATTTGATGATTGTTCCCCTCCATTTGATGAACTCAATAGGGGAGAATTGTGTGTGTTTTGTTTGTGTGTTTTTCGTCTGTCTGTCCTGTTGTTTTACAATTTGTTGTTTGTCATCTGTTTCAGTCTATCTTTCAGTTTGATTTGCTTTAGTTTAGATCTGCTTAGTATAGTACTAAGCTTGGGTTGATTGAATATCTGCTAGGTATGTGCCAGCACTTGCAGCTCAGTTATATTTCAGCTTGTTGATGTTTTTCTTAATCATGATCTATGCCCTTGATGTAATTGGCAATTTGCTACGATGATATATTAATGGAATGATTGCCTTATGTTTTTAATCTCTTTATACTCTCTTAAGGGACATCAAAGTATGGGGGAGTAAAACATCTTGATCTGAATAAACTGAATCTGGATTCTGGAAGAAATTCAATTAACTGTGCTTTAACTCAATCAGTTGATTTGATATTTTTTACTCTGAACCTATTGAAACTTGTGATGCTAATAAACTGTTTGAGAAAATAGACAGGTATTTCAGGTTCAAATTGTTAAACTCAACACACAACAGATTGCCTTCATCAAATTTGGGGAGATTGTTAACACCAAGGCTAAGCATGTGATTTGATGAAGTCAATATTGTGAGCACCAAGGCTTACCATGTGAAGCTGATGAAGACTGCCTCATGAAGAATCTGTTGGAACCAACCTGGACCAGAATTGTTCAAGTGAAGACTTTGTGCCAACATGAAGATGGTTGGGTGATTAGGTCTTGGTCCTTAGTTGGGTTTGTGTGTTGGTGATTGGCTTAGTCCTTAATCACTAGTGGCATGGTTCATCACTTCAGAGGTGCTAAAAAGATTCACAAATATTTATATTAAAACAGTTTTTAATAAAAATAACCCAAACTGTTTTTGCTTGAAAATGGTTTTTCAATCAATTGAATTTCTAAAACAATCGATTGAATGTGACAGTTATTTCTGTTACAACTGAAATACAGTTATTGCTGTTACAACTGAAACCTTTGACTGGGTTAAAGTAACGGTCAAATTCAATCGATTGAATGGTTTGTTTAATTAATTGAATTATGACAGCTAAGTTGTTTTTAAAATTGATTTGGGTATTTAAAGGAATGAGCACTATCATTTTCAGTTAACAAAAAAAACTTCCGAAAAGCCTTCCTTGAGATTTTCTAAGAGAGATATTGCTTCTTTTGTGCGATCATCATTTTGGCAAAGCTTTTCAAATCAAGAAACCTCCAAGAACGTGAATCTTTAAAGCATCCTTGAAGTGAGGTTCTTGCTACTTTGGTTCTGGACCAAAGCTAAGTCTTCTACACCTGATCTTCATTCTTTGTAATCTGTTTTGTGTAGAAGTACTCTGTGATCTTTTCTGATCCTATTGATCTGTAATCTGTTTGCTGTTTTCAATTACTGGGTTTGTAATGAGTTGGTGTAGTGGGTTTCTGCACTGGTCTCACATCTGTTGAGGGGTTCAGTAGAGGGTGAGTGCTGCGGGGAGCAATGTAGCTTGCGGACTACAAGTGTTGTGGTGCAGTGGGTTTCTGCACTGGTTACACACTAGCTGAGGGGTTCAGTGAGGTGTGGGTTTACTGTTGGGAGCAGTTTGTAACTTGCTGGGAGCAAGGGTTGTAAACTGATCTTGTGATCTGTTTAGTGGAAATCTTTGCTAGTTTGCAAAGGACTGGACGTAGCCCTTGTGGAAGGTGAACCAGGATAAAAATTCTGTGTTCTTGCTTTTCTCCCTACTCTTCTTGATTTCTTTTATTAAACTACTGCGATCATTTAAATTGACTGGATTAAAATCTGATCATATAGTTGATTATATTCTGAACATCTGTTTTCATATATCTGAATCAACTGTGTTTCTGGATTGTTTTTAATCTACTGGATTGTGTTTAATCATATTGAATCTAGGTTAAAACATTTCTACACTGAAACTGTTTTTCTGGGTTTATATTTAATAATTTCTGTTGTGCACAATTGATTGTTTACTGGACAGTCCAGAATTACACGAGTTAATTGATTGAATCAAGAAGTTTCATTCTCTACTTCAAGAACAAATCAGATTTGCGAAAAGTTTTTGAAAGTTCAATTCAACCCCCCTCTTGAACTCGGTCTAAACCTTATTTTACAAAATTAAACTATTGTTATTGAATTTAAGTTTAATTTTAATAAAATAAAAAATATTGAGTTTTAGATCAAAGTCATCTCAAAGCAAAGACATTGCAGCTCACCCATCATGCACATACAAAACGAAGGTAAAATTGTCATTTTATGTTCCCAATGTGTCTTTCCTCGTCTATCTTGACTTATTTGCACTGGCCCTCCTCTCCTCCTCTCCCTACTTTTCTCGCTCGCAAATGACTGATAATCATTTGATACAAACAAGTACAATTTGCACCTTTCCTTCCTTCGCTACAGTAGAACCGCAGAAGCAAACACTCCCTAAGAGTTTTTAGAGAAACATTCCATTCATCACTAATATGATGACAAGAAAAGATTTGTTCTACTTTAAGCTCCCAATATAAATATGCTTCTACATCTTCTTTTGCATGAAAATGGAGCAGAGAATCGTAATGTTTTCAGCACTTGACATCTAAAATTTTACTATTTATCACTTATTTTTGTATTCGAATTTGGACGCATCTTTTTAACAATGTATTTCTAACATCTTGAAGTACTTATGCTAAAATTTTTAGCTCAAATTTGAGTATTTTTCTCCCCGTACTTTTCGTAATCCAGTGTAAAAATGATCCAACAATTTTTTGAAATAGAATGGAAACCTTTTGGAGTTCAAGAAGATTATCAACACAAGACATAATAAAAACCTAATGCTAAGAGGTTTGACAATGGTCTTATAGAAAACTAAAGAACTCAAATTTTGAAAATATAAAGGATACAAAAGGCACAATTTGTTTCCAAATTTTCTATACTTATAACTTGCGGTTGATATGGATTCTTGGGAATGATTAGGATCTAGATCAACCTCTTGGAAGATGAAGAAAAAAAAACCCAACAATGAAAGGAATGAAGTTGGCACAACAATGAAAGACAATGGTTAGCTTATGGTGCAAAAATGTAGAAAAAAATACAACAAATAACTATCAATGTACGATGAAATAAAAAATGGAATAAGGAAGAAGATGAAAGGTAGAAAAGGCCACTTATGGAATGAATTCCAAGGATAAGTGCTAGAGGGGCCACCACTTGAGAAAGCTTCTCAAGATAAGAACTCAAACAATAAGAGAAAAGAGAAACTCAACTTTCAAGAAACATCTTCAAAGGTACCTTCATTTACTCTCTAATTCATATTTTGTACCAAAGGTTGGAGTCCTATTTATCCAAAGGTCAAAATATTAACAAAGTTAACTAGGATTAAAAGTAACTAATCTCTTAGAAGTGCATGAAGTGTTTAGGAAGGTGTACGAATGAGCAAGTGGCGGTTTTGAATATTTGTGAAGGTTCATGGAGTAGTTTGGATGTAATGATGGAAGTTACATTTAGTTAGAAGGTGTAATTATATAAATTTAGTTAGAAGGTGTAATAATGGGAGTTACATCTAGTCAGAAGGTGTAATGATGGGGATGCATTTAGTTCGAAGGTGTAATGATGAGAGTTGTATTTAGTTATAAGGTGTAATGATACTTCTTGATGATGTGACCATCCTTGTGCTTCAATTTGATTGGTTAGAGCTTTAAAAGTTGAGATGTTTCTCTCTCACAAGTTCTTTTCCAAATGTTTATGATTTTTCCTTTGAAGAATTCTGAGAGGTATACTTTTGATACATGTGGCGCCTCTTCAATTGTCTCTCCACCTTCATGGCTTGATCGAACATCTTTTCCAAATTTTCATGTTTTTGAAGTTCCACCATATCTTGTATGTCTTGGTTCAATCCATTTAAAAATCTTGCCATCTTTGTCTCTTCACTCTCCTTCAAATCACTTTTGTTTGAAAGCATTTTCATCTCTTTGTACATTTTCTCTACACTTTTTGAACTTGCCTAAGTCTTTTAAGTGTAGGATAAAATCTTTCTTATAGGTGTAAGGCATAAATCCATTTCTCATGACTTCTTTTGAATCATCCCAAGAATCAATCAAAGGATGCTTACTATCAATAATATCATGTTGACATTTGATCCACCAAGATAAAGTAGAACCCTCAAATTCTAAGACTATAAGCTTTCTTTCTCTTGAAAATCACAAGCAAAATGTCAGCTTACAATTGTGTTGCGCCCGACCACTTTAGCTGGGCTAGGTGCAGACGTCACTAACGTAGAAAATTTGTATTGTTAAAGGGGTCTCTGCATTAAGGTTAAGCACTCTGGATTCTCCATCCCATTTGGAAGTCAGGCTCCACCTACAAGTCATAAAAATCCATCCTTGGGATGACGACTAGGGTTTGGAGGATTCCCTTTTCTCTTCTTTGTATTTCCATCTTCAACCATTATTCATCTTTCTATCTTGTTAAGATTAGATGTAACCATTTGAATTCTCAAGTGATCAATATTGGTTTTCATAAATATGTTTAAAAAGATGTTTTTCTTTTAATATATCAATATTTTAATTTTGCGGTATTGCCTTTTCGTATTGATTCTTAGGGTAGTAGAAAATATCTTATGTAATCAGAAACTAAATTAAAATACCAAATGAAAGTGTGTTTAGGAATGAGAAAAGATTCGTTTGTTATCTTAAGATCCTTATGGATATTGGAAAATTCATTTATATAATTGATCAAAGAATTAATCGTTAATAGATGATAATATTAGGCTCATTCATTTTGCTGAGGAATTAGGATTTAGGTAATATTGTGGGTTGACATTGATATTTGTTTGAAAAAAAAAATAATTGATTTTTTGCATGAGAATAAAGTTTGATGAAGTTTAATCCTTGCAATTTCATTCCATATTCTCTCAATTTTTTTACATTCCAAGTGTTCATTAAAAATACAAAAAATATTTTAATTTTTTTAATTTTATTTGCATAAAAATCTAAAGCTTGGAATTATTTTTGTTTTAATTATATTTATTATTATGTATTACACATGTCTCTTAAAAAATATATTTATTGTGTATTTATATATTTATTACTTATTATATTTTTGACTAGTTACCTTGTCATCATACTAAAAATAGGCTAACACTTATCTCCATGTTAAATGTAAAATGAAAAACAAAATTAACAAATAAGAAATGAGAAAATGAAGCTAATTAATGCATTTTCTTAAGAAGATCGTGCACTACGATAGTAATATTCAAAACCAGCAATATTAACTTCCGATATTCACATTTTGCTTCATTTCCTGAATCATAGTTCCTCTCCATGCATTAGAAAAAGATAGCCACATATTGTAGAGAGAGAAACCAAGAAATGATGATACCATGAGTTTGCAAGTCTTGGAGGTCATGATTGTTTTTATTGATGATAACATAACATGAGGAGATGATGGTTGATGCAGATGAAAATGGATGTTCAGGTGTGACGTGTGAGAGGAATTTCAAATGGCAGAGAACTATGGTTGATGTATCCAAATCGCTGAGTCAAATCGAGGCATGCATGCATCGAAGATGAGAGAGCAAACACTGTTGCTATGAAAGCACACGCAAAGCAATTTGCAACTGTGCCCGTGAGGCTGTGACATCTAGCTATCTAATCTGCAACCACTTTCCTATTCTCTTGTCTTCATCTCAGTTCAAGACAAAAACTAGCATTTTGTGTGAAAACGTTAGCATCATTCCCTTTCTGGCCACACCCTTTTTCTTCTTCCCAACAAGGTTCACTTTCAAATCACTTTTTCCACTTTCAAACCCTAAACATATATATCCTCTAACTTGTCAGTATAATCCTTCTTAAACAAAAAAATATATATCGGATGTAAATGATCAATTTAATCTTTTTAAAATTGTATTTGAATCACTTATGTCAGTTATCTATTAAGGAAAACTCATAAATCTCTCAATCTTTTTAAGATTTTATTTACGTCTGTAAAATTGAACTTCTGTTTTCATAATAGAGATTTAAGTGATAATAATAACATATGTTTAGGGTGTAATATATTAATTTAAAGAAGTTGACGAAAACTCTAATTTTTTTTATAAAACTATTTAATCTAACACAATAAAATACAATTTCAAAAATTATATCGATCATTTACTTATCAACTAACAATTTAAAAAAAAAATTAACCAGTTAGAATAGAATAGAGATATATTTTTATACAATATTCTTAATAAACATCTTTAAGCAAGAGAGTCCTTTGAATTTAAAGTGTGTATAATGCAAGGTTTACTTCTACTAATTTTACTTATTCGCAGTTGAAATAGCGTTTTTAAATAACTTCTTTAACTCTGAATTTTTATATTTTTATTTAAGTTGTAATTAATTGTTCTTTTTCCTTGTTTTTAGTTTTGATCTTATACAGAACTTGTTGATAATTACTTCTACACATTACACTGATAGCACCGAATGAGGGCAACCAGAGATGACGGCAAGATACGATGACATGAGCGGGAAAGCGTGCAATGACTTATGATGTGTTGCCTGTGAGGGAGAATGAAGAGTAATACTGACGTCGAAATGTTAGAAAGAGAGTAATAAAAAAGGAAAAATGTAGTCACTGTTTCTCCTTAGATTTTTGTGAATTTTTGTTCTAATAAATAACATTAAAATAATCCGTAGAAGTATCAATTAATTAATGAACAAAACAAATCAACCGACTCATGACATATATAATGATATTATTTCTGCTTTATATTTCTACAAAACGAATTAGTTTTTTCTTTATTTTGTATTTTTTATCTTAATTTTGTTTCTAGAACTTACGTATGTACTTGAAGTGAAAATATTAGCTACCGTTCAAAGTAAAATATAATGTATTAAATTGTTTATCCATAAAATGAAACTACCAATATTCTGGTCAACCATGACATAATTTCTATATTGAGACCTAAACTCTACTAGTCATTGTCACTTTTATGAACCATATGGCAAACCCTGTAGCAATAACCATAAAGAGAACAACCAAACGAAAACATAGAAAACTATATATATCTATATTATGTTTTCCTCCTCCAGCTTCACTTCCTTATATCTGCAAAAATAGAAAAAGAATTGAAGTAACTTTCCAATTAACAAATACAATATTGAAGAAAAAACATTTACACATGATTAACATGAAGCTTTGAAAAAAAAAATTTGCAGTGTTCAACAAAAGTGCACACCAGATAATAGTAAGCGCCATGCTGCAGTGGTTGGAGGGTATTGCCCCACTCGTCGGTGAGGACAGGGCCGGAAGAGTGCATAAGCACAGTTTCATTTCCAAAGGCTTGGCGCACGTTGAACGGTCCTTTCATAACCTCAAATGCAACGTTGTTAATGAAAACTATACATTTTGCTCTATCTGCTGCTGTAACCTCACCACCGACACCTGATACAAACCGAATCATCTCTCATGTGCGAGTCGAAAAATCAATTACAATATGTTACATAAGCCAATCAAGCCATGCACACGTCCATGTATATGAACAGTGCACCACATGTACCCCAATTACAAAACTAGCCCTACCAAATAAATATGACTAGAGATCTCTGACTAACTTTTATAACTTACTTTTCCTCATACATTTTTAAAAAAAAAATTGATTTAATGTGTTTAATCTAATTTATTAAGAAAAAATAATGGTGAAATTTTGTCATTTTTATGAAAAGGAATATTACTTTCTTATTTCCAACATGTATATTACCTTGAGGTTGGGTGATTGGACATGGAACAGTTGAGATTGAGGGAACAAGGGTTGTGGTTGAAGATGAAGCCAGAGGGAAGGTAAGTTGTTGACGGTGCATTAATTTTAATGCCTTTTCCTGATCTTGGTCATTCATGGAGAAGGTCCCATGGTTCATGATCTCGTTGAGAAAAAGACTACTGCTAGGTCCAATATTTGGTTGACACTGTGGTTGAGATTGCATGATATTGTTGGAGAACTGAGGGACAGAAAACCCATGCGTTGTGATGGTATTATTAAGTATGACACCTTGACCATTATGGTGCAAAGGAAAGGAGAAAGACTCAATTGCTGGTGGTAGCAAATCGGTGTTATTGTGGTTGTGAGACTGAAAATATGTCTGATTCACAGAAGCAGTGGGAGAATTAGGCACTGCATCATTGACATTTGAGAATCCAAAGGAGAACCCATTTGGGTGCACTAATTCTTTTGAAGAGGATTTGTCAGAGGAAGAGGATGAGGTTGAAGGTGGTGTGATTTGAGAGAGAGAAACTGAGTTTGGTTGTGTTTGTGTGTTCTTGTTCTTTGAGTTTTGGAGGTGGCGGAGCTTGTGCTTGCTCCTGGATTTGCGATTCTGGAACCAGTAGAACACATTGGCATCACCAACTTGGCCATACTCCTGCAACTGCACCCGGATCTTCCTTATCTCATCCCTTGGGGGATTCACCATCCCAGAATTGAAGATGGCTTCTAGAATGCGAATTTGCTCGGGTTTTGGGTTCCATCTTGATTTTGGTTCTGGAGCCCTCTCTTCACTTCCTACAATTTCAAACGACAAAACAAAATACCTAAATTTCATGTACAATTTTCAAATGCCGACCAACGTGTCTTAGATTTGAAATTCATATGAGAAAAAAAAAATCACTGCAACGAACCTGAAGGATAAGGGCTTCTTTTGCATCCGGCTGACAGGACAGAAGAGATGTTGTCATTCTGCCATTGATTGTGGGAATTGCAAGGCTTAGATTTGAACATGCTTGGCCAGTGTTTGTTGGAAGAAGACATATTGGAGGAACTGTCTGAAGGTTATAGCAGAATCACTGAACTGGAAGCTAGGTATCAAAAGTGGCCAACCAAAATGAAAAAACAATCAGAGAAGCAGCCCTTGCTTTTTGGTGTGAACCGAATCCACTGGGCCAACGTTTGTAACCTATCTCTTCTTATGTAGCCTTTCCCCTACCCCTGCGTGGTTGTGTCTGTCACCATTCTATTCCATTAATAATAATAATAATAATCATAAAAATAATGTTTCATTAAAAGCAATCTATCAGTGTCACCTTTCAACTCAAACATGCAACATCTTTTACACAAAAATTATCCAGACACATGAATTCTAAAGTAATGAAATAAAAGAAAGAAGAAAGCTACGAGAAAAACATGAACACGGCAGGAATCACATGTTATATACATACATACATATAAAAAGAAGAAGAAAGAAAACATATATATCATACGTAGCTTTTGCTTACACTTTTGTAGGAGTAGGCTGACAAGAACATACTTGTATACATAAATGAGTGTGGAGGTCTTTGAAAGCTAAGGAAAGATGGATAGAAATACTTGATTTAAGGGTCTTAATGGTAGGCCTTTGAAGAGAAAAAGGAAAGAGAAAGGGGTGGGAAGGGGAAGAGAGGGGTTGATTATTCTAATGGAAGAGGTTGTTGCAGGAATAAATATGGGGTGGGGGTTTCAAAGTAAAGAGAAGGGTGTGTTGTGGTGTTTGATTGGAAAGCGGTGGGTTAGTAATTGCAACTTATTTAGATTATTTGGGCAAAGAAAGAAACGGGGGTTTTTGGATTGACTCGAGGGATCTATTTATTATCCGTTACATATCTGTATTTTGACCCAAATTCCTCCCTATGTCTAGGCTTTTCCAAAGTTCCTCCAAAATACACTACTCAATCTTTTCTTTTTATAATTATTTAAGCCATCAAATTTACCAATAGTCCGTTTGTATTCAAATATAAGCAAATCCTAATTTCCTAAACTTTATTTAACGTTACGGTATTAAAGTATATTTACTTTTAAATTTGAGCATGTTCTTTAATAATTATAGTTGAGATCATCTTTCCTCCATGTCCCTCCCTCTCTCGTTATAGATCTGACTATATACAAAAGTTATAATTTTACTGATATTAATTTCAATATTAATTTTTTTCTTCTTAATTTCATTTCAAACTAATTACTCTATTTCCGTTAAAGAAATGTATTTGTTAAATTTGCTGAAAAGAATTATAAGTAAAGTTTGCTGAAAAGAGTAGTCTATGTGTGAAAACAAAAGTATTTTTTCTTAAATTATCATGAAAAGGAATATATATTAAATTTGCAAGTCATATATTACAACATAATTTTAAGAATTCCGCAATCAAAACACTTTCGCGCTACAATTATTAAATTTTTTAAATCATTTGGTAAGGTCTTATACATTTCGTGAGGCAAATCAAATTGCTGATCCTTTGACAAAGTTCGCGTAATTCCTCAATATTGTCTTTCCTCAGGTCTGGAAATTTTTCCTTCCATTCACAAGAAAGAAAAGAGAAACTGTTACGTAATGTTATTTAATTTTAAACATCTCTATAAGCAGTTTATTAAAAATGCTTTAAATAAAATAAAAATTAGTTTATTTGTTTTAGTCCAGTTTTACTTGCTTTCGTTCACGTACTTTACTTGTAATTTTTTATTGTATTTCTTAATTTACTTCAGTCTCAATCACAATTAGGTTTGAATATTTTGTAGATTTATATTTGATATTCCTTTGATCTTAGAAAATCTAGAAAAAATTTTAAAATTTTTAGTAAGAGATTTTGATAGTAGTGTGGGAAAAAAATTAGTTAGAAAAAACATATTTAAGTCCATTTAACTTAACAGAGCCTACAACCTAAAGTAACTTTTCTATTATGATTATTATTAGACTTATTATTATAATAATTATTGTTATTATTATTAATATTATTATATAATAATAATAATACAGTTATTATTATTTTTATTATTAATATTAAAATTATAAATATTATTATTATTAATATTATTGTATTATTATTATTACAATAATAGTAAAACAATAATAATAATTATTATTATTATATTATAATAATAATAATATAGTTATTATTATTTTTATTATTAATATTATAATTAAAAATATTATTATTATATAAAACTTGATATTATTATTATTATTATTATTATTATTATATTATTATTATTATTATTATTATTATAATAGTAATACAGTAGTTATTATTATTATTATTATTCTTAATATTATATAATAATAATAATGATAATAATAATTTTATTATTATTCTTATTATTAATATTATAATTATAAATATTATTATTATTATTATTATTATTATTATTATTATTACTATAAAATTGGTTGCTTTTTGGTGCATTTTTCTTTTGGTGTTTTTGAGTTCTTGTGATTTCTATTAGAACATTAGTAAGCCTCTTGAATATCAACTTCAGTCTAGTAGTTATGTTCCAATTTAATTCAATTAGGTAGGGTTCTTTTCATTGCTCACTAATTGTTTGCTGAAAATACACTGGAATTAGAGAATTTATTGGGAGCTATTTACTTGTTATTTTGAGATGAAAATTTGTATGACAATACTTCAAGATGTTTACAATAATGTGTTAAAAGGCACATCCAAATTCAAAATACATAAAAAAATTAATAAATAGAAAAGCTAGAATGGCGGTAAAGAAGAGAGAAAAAAATGATTATACATGAGCTCTAGTTTTGATTACAAGTGTTGTTGTGATTCAAATTAATTACAAGTGTCTTTTATACGAGGTTAGGGATTTGTGTTGAAAATTTCACATGACCTATAAAAATTATAATAAATATGTGAAACCTAACTGGGAGATCCTATTCTAATAATTGTTTTCCATTTTTGAGATCTATTCTAGTGTCATTAATTCTTGTATGTCAAATCTTTATTTTTGTGCCTTAATTTTTTATTTTTATATTCTTCTAAATTCTTTGAGTTTGTCCATTTAATTACATTTGAGTTCAACCTTTAAAAATTGAGCTTTCATTGTTTTATTTTTGTGAGTTCCTGAATGAACTAGCACGACGGAAAAGACATTCAAGATGTGTTGGCAACCAATGAATCAAGTGGAGGCTTGAGTCAAGACATCTAGAACAGTTCACAAAGAGGAGCAAAATCATTGAAGTTGGATTAAGTGACAAATTGAAAGAACTTTAAAGTGAAACACTTGTGCGACATTGTAACAAGCACTTGGATTGTATAATATAAGACTTTAATTTTTTTAACAAGTATTTTGTTTGTATTCTTTCAAGTTGTAAGTTATAAAAAAAATTGAAATAGTGAACTGGCATTTTGTTTAGACGGTGAGTGTGTCTAAAAAGTCATGGTGCCTATAAGCCTCCTTTTTTTGGCATGCTTAGTTATTTTTTGAGCTTCCCTATAATATAGTCATCTCTTATCTCCATTGAAAGTCTTGGAGATAGAATAGATGAAGAAGCTTGGGAGAAGTAGATTGGATCCAAGAAAGTTTTAAAGGTTTTGGATAGACATCTGAGTTGAGTTTCAACATTTTAACTAGCCAGGTACTACAAAAGTTGTAGCTTGATCCACTATCCACAATGAGAGAACATTTTTTGTTAAAACTTTGACAATTTCTTTGAAAAATATTCTCTCTATGGGTAATATCTAGTTTATTAAAACTTCTCATAAAAAAAAGTTCCCCATAACAAGGAAGACATTCTCACAATTATCTCTCTTTGATTCCTCACTCTCATTAGATGAAGATGACTCATCCTGGCTATTGTGAATATCCTTACCCCTTAAAATTACGATTTTTTACCAATTAAATGGAAAACAACAACAAGTAAATGGGTAGAACACGTTAAAGACATGAAAAACAATTTGTATACAACACGAAATTGAAGAAAAACAATGGAGAAAAATTAAGAAAACTTAGTTGGACTATGAACCTTGCTCATGATACCAAACGATAAAAGTTATTTCATCTCATATCTCCATTAGAAGTGTTGGATAGATGGAATGGATGAAGAAGCTTGGCGGAAAGCAAATTGGATGATAAAAATGGAGGATTCAAATGTGGTTAGGCCAACTCTTGTTAAGGAATCCTAAGACAGACTCATAGAAGTGCTAACATAGAGAGAGCTCAAGAATAATTTTGTATTGAAAATTTGGTAGCAATTTAATATCATTCGTAGGTTGAACTTCCCTGTAACACACACACACACTTACAATATTTTGGGTTGACCACAAATGGAGTCAATTCTAAATTTGAAATTCAAATTTAAAATTAAATTCAAAAACTCTCCAATTACGACTTGCCATGTGTGATGCTTCCCATGCATCTCCAAAATACTCTCCACTCCTAGGCTGTCAAGTGGACATTTTGTGAGCTAATGTTGAGCTGTTAAGTGGCATTTTTCATGCCTTCCAAGCTGTTGCAGCCCGTCATCCATCTCCCATGCGAAATCAACCCTAGATATGCATAATAAGCCCTACGCATATGCCTTTTGTTGGTGCATTTTTATTTTATAAAATTTATTACATTTAAAAATAAATTATAAGCTATTCTAAAATATTTACACAAGTAAAGGACTTCTTATATATTAATACTCTATGTTCTTTAGAGGAATATCTTCATGACTTTATCTTTATTAAAAATCAATTCTATCTTTATCGAAATTTAAATTTTATCTTTATTAAAAATCAAATTCTATCTTTATCAAATATCAAATTCTAAATCTATCAAAACTCAAATTCTATCTTTATAACCAAATTTTATCTTTGTTAAAAATAAAATTCTATCTCTATCAAATTCTTACTCCAAGAAAAGTCAAATTTTATTTTTATCAAAAATCAAATTCTATCTTTTTCAAAAAGTAAATTCTCTTTATCAAAAGTCAAATTTTATCTTTTCAATTAAAATTTCACTTTAAGTTTATTTGTGAATAATATTTATTTCAAAATTTATTTTTTCACAAATAATCAATTTAGTTAAAGATTAATACATGTTACTTTGACTTTAACTATCTAATTAGACTTTGACCGTCTATTTTGACTCTTGACATTCTAATCCTACACACAATAATTTTTTTTTTGCAAACATTATTAAACAAAAGAAACCATGTAACTAATGAGATAGTCTAATGCATGAAATCAAAGAAACGGTTTAATGAATTAACAAGGACTTGCATAGTTCTTTCAAAAAAATCTTTTAAAATTATTTTTTATGGGCCTGATAAAAATTAACCTTGCTCCTATATATTTCTTTTATTATAATAAAAAAATCATAGCCTACGTAGTTATGTTTAAAAAGATTATTTTTTCTCTAATTTTGTTTTGGACTCAATAGTGATTGATTTTAGTCCTACATATTTTCGTTACATTGAAAACTCATGTCCTGTATAGTTCTATTCAAAAATATCATTTTTCTAAATTGTTTTTTGGTTCCAACAAAGATTTATCATGTTCCTACTTATTTTTGTTACAATAAAAAAAATCAGGGTCTACGTAATGTTTTTAATATATTTACTTAGGTTGACCAACGTGTAAATTTTTGTTTAGAAAAAGTGTTGTATAATTATTATTAGTTAGGAAAAAAATATAATTTTTTTCTTATGTTAAATCAAATAAATTCAACACATTATATTATGTAAAAAGTGAGTATAATACTTGAATGATCTACACAATTATTTTTCTCGGTATCTAGTTTTCTGTATTCAGATTGCTAGTAATTATAAAATTGAATTAGGTGAGTTTCACATGGAGGATATATTCTCAAATTATATTTGTATATACTTTTATTAGTATTTATTTAAAATGATATTTATTTATTTATACATGTTACCTTTTATGAAGACGTTTGACAATCGTTTTATTTATATATATATATATATATATATATATATATATATATATATATATATATATATATATATATATATATATATATATATATATATAAATGATATATTATTAGGTTAAGTTAAGTTTGAAGTTAAGTTTTTGTTATCCTGATTTTAAATTATTTAAAATTTAAATCAATTTTAAAAACACACCAATTTTAAAATCAGTATCAAATCAATTTATAAACATTCAAACTATTTTTTTAAAGAATATAGTTTTAAATTTCAATCCAGTTATTTATATTTAGATCTATAATAATTCAAACTACTATTTAAAAAAATAGAAAAAACATTTTTTTTCTGCAGATGGGAAAACTGATAATGTATGCCAACGTCAGTTAATCAGTACAATTTATATGGACACTAGTAGAAAAATAGCCTTCGTCGTCGGTTCTGAGAGGCTTTTTCGTCGGTTTTCAACCTGACGTTGACCCAGGAGATGTTGAATCAGATGTTGATTTAACAACCGACGTGGTGATTGGACTCACTATGTCGGTTAAGACAAGTAGACCGACGTGGTGATTAACATAATAAGTTATTTCAGAAGAAACATCACGTCGGTTTTGGGACAAAATCGACGTGGTGCTTCTTCTAAGATAATTATTATATTAATCACCACGTCGGTTTTGGCCATAACCGACGTGGTGAGTCCTTCACAATGTCGGTTTTGACCATAACCGATGTTTTGTGTGTGTGTGTTTTTTTTTAAATATACAAATTAAATTAGCTACTATCCTCCCTGCAAACAGTTCCAGAAACCAGATTTAATTCATTTTCAGTTCACATAATGATATTCTAGTTCTTAAATAACATATATAGCAATGTACACTAAAATGTACTTGTAATACATTAAGAAAACTTCTAATACTAAGATGTACTTCTAACTTTAAGAAAGAACTTTGCCCATTCTTGTTGAACTTCTTCTATGTCAGACCTTGCCAATGGCTCTGTATCTATAAAAACCTGAAATAAATGTGCAAAGTTTAGTCTTAGAATTTCAAAATTAACAAACATTTGACATA
>Ga0209700_102493_pt1 | contig 37018 bp, 20 predicted proteins | sample SiratroredBW_FD_187528 | JGI IMG/M metagenome (GOLD analysis project Ga0209700, IMG submission 187528) | Root nodule microbial communities of legume samples collected from California, USA - Siratro red BW (SPAdes) (version 2) | ecosystem: Host-associated > Plants > Roots > Nodule | place: USA...
TATATATATATATATATATATATATATATATATATATATATATATATATATATATATATATATATATATATATAATATTTTATTATTACATATATACCTCATATAAGTTGGAGGAAAATATCCAGACTCGTTAATCCATATGTAAAATATAACCTAGCTGTAAAAAATATATCATTATTTGCTTTAAAAAAGTAAATTATTTTTTTATAAAAAAAATCGTAAACAGAAAAAAATTCAGAGTGTAAATAAATACAAATTATCTCTTTATTTCATTTTAAATAATAGCCACTAAATTACTTAATATCGGTTTAAAAATTACGAAAGAAGTCGTATATTTTAGTATAAAATAATGTAGCGAGTTTTCAAAAAGCAGAAGATAATTTATGCCTCTTGTAGAATAATTGATGCTTAATTACTATGAAAATGTTGTATTTTTAAATAATACTCATTTTTGTCTTTAATATAACACATGTTTTAAAATAAATATATAACTTAAAAAAAAATATTTTATAGTTTTTATAAATAAAAACTCGTTGTTTAGTCCTGTAAAATATTATACATACATGTATTTTTTTATTAATAAATAACTATTTAAAAAAAAATATTAATAATATTGATAAGTTTGATAGCATTATCTTAAAAAAACAAATAAAACAATTGTTTTTATTAATATATGTAATTTTCGTTAAAATCGTTTTATATTAAGAATAAAGTGCTTTATATTAAGGATGAGGAAAATTAATTAAATAAACTATTTGAAATTGCAATTAAATTTATTTTTTTGTGGTTTTAATTATTTTGAAAAATAGTAATAAAAATTAGAAATCTATTTTAAGATAATTGTTCTTTAATAACTAAAAAAATTCCAAAAACGGACCAAAACATTTATTTGATAGTGCTCTAAACTCTAATTATTCTTGTTAGTTAAAGATAGAGTGATTTATGAAGAAAAGGGTAAGAATAGAAGATAAAGAACTGAGCTTTACCGTTAAAGTTTTTGGACATCAATTACTTTGGCTTGCATAATTAAGAAAGTTGGATATGCTGCATTGGCTCCACCACTCTCATCATTTGCTACAGTAAAATGCTACTTATATCCATTATTTCTTTCAAAACATCAGTTTACATAAATAAGAATAAAGTACATTTAGTCTATTATAATTATGAGGGAAATATTTGTATAAAAGATAAAATATTTTATTTTAGTTGTAAGTGATATTTTGAAAACTAATTAATAAACAAAAAACATGCAAACAGAAAAGGCATCATAGTCTTCATACATAGAAGTACGCGAATAAAACTTAAGAAAACAAATATAAAAGTAGAACAAGTTTCTCACAAGACATAAAATATCTTTTAGCTTTCTTGTCACTGCTATTATTTTTAATTTAAACGTTTGACTTTTGAAAAAACCTTTAAATAATTGTAAAAAATAAAATATTATTATTACGCATATAATAATATGAAGTTAGATGTGTAATATTTATTTTTGGCAATGAAATCTCCTCAATCAATACATTTGCATAAAAAAACAAGAAAAAAATAATTAATATAATATTATGTTAATGTATAATTTAAAATTATATAAATATGAAATACGCTTTTATTAAACCTTTTTAAATATTTACAAAGTTTATCCAACTATTTATATTTTAGTCATTACACAGGATGTGAATAATTTAACTAAGGAAATATATTTGTTACAAAAAAATGATTCCATCTGAAATTAATTATTTAAATATATTAAATTTAAAAATTAATTTTTTTAATGTAATTTCAAATTTTAAGAAATACTAATTTCATAATTAATATTTTTCAAATTTAATGTATTCTCATTCCTATTAAATAAAAATACAAATATTTTGAAAATTCATAATATTATGCAATTAATGTATTAGAAACTTTTCACTCATCACCTCTCCTTCTAAATAATTTTATTTAATTATTATCCAATTAATGTTTCTTCCTTCCATGTCACTCCCCTCCATTTTTTTCTGCTAAAAGTTAAAAAATGGTAACGGAAAAGGGAGGGGAGGGTCCTACACGGTATAGAGGCATGATGAAGTCCCTCTATTGAACGGCTGAGATTGAATGATGAGTGTGGTCGCAGAGTCCTTCCCATCTCTATAAATCCATTCCCATTCCGACATTGCTACCTGTCTGTCAGCACCACTCTCTTCTCATTCCTTCAAAACCTCCAAAACCATGCGTTCTTGGAAACTTCTTCTTCTCTCCGTCGCCCTCATCTTCGCCGCCTTCGGAGTCAAAGTCTCTCTTCCCATCGCCGCCGCTCACCTCCCTCAGCTCTGGACCTTCTTCCTCCTCTGCTTCAAGCCTCCTTACCTCTTCCTCCTCCTCAACACCATCATCATCTCCATCGTCGCCTCCTCCAGGTTCCACCCCTCCAAACCTCAACCCAATCCACATATCCAATCTCAACCCTCTCCAATCGTTAACGCTTCACCCGCGCTCCAAGAACAAGAAGTGGAAAAGAAAGTAATCCACCACGGAATAACAGTCACGAGAACAGACTCAACGGAGATTCCATCGCCGTCGCCGAAGCCTCTCATGTCTGCTAGGTTCACTCACCGGAAATTCCTTAAATCCACTTCCGAAGGTATATATATATATATATATATATTTTAACCTATTAATTATTAATACTGCTAGTAGAAAATTTTACTAAAAAAATAAATAAATGATCATTTATGTATAGTCTATGATCATTTATTCCGTCATTACTGTTTCCATACGTTAAAAACATGTGTGGCAGTTATTTTTGAAAACGCGGAAAAGATTGTCGTTTAGCAAGTTGCATGTAGCGGCTTTGAAAGAAGGTTGACTGAAGCAATGAATGTGCAGGTGGGAGAGCGTTGAGGGTGGTGGCCAAGGCCAAACGCCACGAAACGTTGGAGAGCACGTGGAAGGCCATAACGGAGGGTCGATCCATGCCATTGAGCAGACACGTGAAGAAGTGTGACACGCTCGCCCCACCGCAGGAGAACAAGTCCGAGGAGACCTTAATCGACGTTCCGGCCGCCGGGAGGCTGCGGAAAGAACCGTCGCTGGGTCAAGAGGAGTTGAATCGGCGCGTGGAAGCGTTCATACGGAAGTTCAACGAAGAGATGAGGTTGCAGAGACAACAGTCCTTAGAACAGTACATGCAGATGATTAACCGTGCCGCTTAATCCCAATGGATTAATATGTTATTAGTTACATTTTACAGAAAAAAAAAAAAGTAACAGTGTAAATATTTGAATAGGAGTAGACATTGCAGTAGGAATATTTTATTTTATTTTGTTGGCATATAAGTTTATGGTTGGGTTAGGGTGATGATGATGATTATTATTTTTTGTTTGTTTTGTGAGTGTGTATGATCCATATCCCAAATATGTGGTTCAAGTTAAACGTGAATTAGATAGGATAGAAAAACAGGAAAAACACATGGGGAACTTAATTAGGATTAGATATGTTCCTCTTTGTAATTTTTTGGGGTGAATATTTTTGTAAACCTCTTTATGTCTAGTTAGCGGCATGAAGGTAATAGTGTAATATTAGGTTTCACATTTGTATTGGATACTTGGTATGGCAAGTGTGTATTTGTACAATCTTTGTCTAGAAGCATTTCAAGCCAGTTACCTGAACCTTACTCACAGGTTAAAAATAAGAATGTTGACAAATATATGTGTATAAAAAAAATAATTAAACTCTCTATAGAATTTGGCAAGAAAGAGATGCTGTTGTGTATGAAGCCAAAGACGGTTTTACATATAAGAAAGAAACGTTTTGCGCAAGAGATTAAGTAGTGGGCCATACTGAAATGAGAAATATTAAAGGAAGAGGTAGTTTTGAAAACAAAAAAATCATAATTAGTTTATTTTAGTAAACTATTTTTAGCTTTTTTTTTTAACTTTTGTTTTTTATATTTGTATGCATATTATCTAATAACTAAACCTTAAAACTTATACAACAGTTTATATAAATATCTATTTTTCTTTTCTTTTAAATCAATTAATCTTATAATTTTTATTTTATTTTTCTTTAACAAAATATTTATTTTCACTTAATTTCTCTTCTATTTTTTCCTTACTTATTTCCTTTTAGTCCTCTGTTTCTCCCCCCAGTACTAGTACTAACCATGAAAACAATTATTAAATAAATTAAAAATTTATTAAACACGTGTTTGGGATCAATCTGCATAAATTTATTATGTGCAAATTTAAACCCATCGATTAATTTGCGCAACAAAGCTAAAGGTTTTGGATTACATGTATTAAAGAGACATGGATTGTAGTTATTACGCTCCAAGAGATACAAATTGTACATAGTTAATTTTAAACTAAATATCGATGCACCCTTCTTGTTTATGTCTATGAGAACTTCAAACTAATTTAAACTCGACCAGAAAAAAAATGGAGAAAAATTACTTTTGATGAATCTTTCTCGTCCATAAAAAGAAAAGTAACACGTGGCTGCTCATTAAATTGACCTCTCCCACTAAAAGACAATTATGTGAAAGTCCACAAAATAATTATTTGCAAAAAAAAAATAAAAAAGAATGTGAAAAGAAGAAACTAAGTTCGAAACTTTGAATATAAGCTCACCGGCTTTCGTCTTGTGAACGGCGACACAGTTTAAACGGACTAAAGTCAACCCACAAACGGAACAAATTAAAAAAAAAAAAGAAAAAAAAAAAGAGTACAAACCAAACATTATGTTCCCTTCTAGTGAGCCACGTTACTAAATCAATTAAGAATGAAACCCTCTGGTCCAACAAAATCCCAGAACCAAAAAAAAATGAAAATGATGTAAATTTGACATTTCTCTCTCTCTTTTTTTTTTTTTTACTTTTAAATTTTGAATTTGGCCTAATTTATACCCCACTCATTTTTATTCTTTAAAACTTCTAAAAAATAGTATTAGACATCATTAATATATACATGCTTATAAAAAAACAACCTATCCTGTCCAACTTGCCAACTTCTTTTTTATACTAAATTATGCACACAAAATAACTGGATTTCTAAATATTTTATAAAGATTAATTACTATAATAATAATAATAAAATAAAAGTACATTTTTGTGTCTAAAAAAAGCTTGCCTCCAGTGCTTGACGTGTTCTTAGTTAAAATTATTTTCATCCATCGGTTCTTAGTAAGAAATAAAAATATATTTTTGAGAAAAATAATAGCTTATTAAAGTTTGTGTAAGAAGAATTTATTGAAAAATAACTATTTAATCAAAATAAAGTAATCAGAGACTCAAGGTAACTCATTAATTTGAGTGGAATGAGTAATTTTTTATTTGCAGTTGCTTTCTACATGATATATATATATATTGCTTTCTGCACGTAACAAATTCTGAGTATGCTAACAATCTCTTTATTACTTTTATTTTAAAATTTATTTATTAAATAATTTTTTTTCTTATTTAAATAAGTGCAATCAAGTAAAAAACTATTAACTGTTTTCATAAAAATTAACAAACTTTCTTGATAAATAATAAAAAATCTAATAAATATTGAGAAATATCAATATTTATTTAAGCAACATTGAATTAATTATCATAAACCTAAATATTTGAAAATAATATATTAAACTAAATTTTTTAAATTGTTATAAATATCTTAACAATATCTAATATCATTTTTATTATTGTTATCATTTTTATTATTGTTAAAAAAGTTATAAGAGAGATATTTATATAAATATGAAAAAATAATTATTTAATATATAAAATAACAAGGATATTATTAATATTTAAAAAGAAAATTTAAGTGCAGAAAATATTCTGTATCATGTAAGTAAGAAGTAACTAATGATTAAGAATACACTTGGATGTTGTTTGTCTACTTACATTTTTATTTTTTGAGTAAGAATTAAATTTTTTTTATTTCATAACTGTTTTTTTATTAAAATGTTAATTTATTTTCTCAAAACATAATATTTCATATTTTCCTATGAATTAAAGCATTACTGGCATAAATTGATTTTGTAAATTCTTGGTGAAACTGATACGTCCCCCAGCTGGACGGCAAATTTTGTATCATTCTATGTCGGTTATTATTTGAAGGCGGGATTAGGTTCCCTATCATGCTTAGGATTTTATGGTGTCATTGGTGGGAGAGTCTAATAATGTCTGGTTGGATTAGGATAGGAGTAAAACATATCTACAATTTTAAACAAGTGTTGTGGATGGTGAGAGTTTACAATCTCATGTGGGCCTATGAGAACCTTAGCACATTCTAAAGAGGCCAAAAGCTTCCTCCACCCCATCATTGTTTACCTGCACCTCTCACAACGAAATGACTAAAATACCTTTTTATGTTCATAATTAAATACCTTTCGGAAAATGTTTTTAAAAAATATTTTAAAAGACATTTTTCTTTATGTTTAAGAAAATATCTTCTAGAGCGTTCTAGAAATAGGTGCTCAAAAATATTTGATTAAAACATAAATTTACATTTCAGAAAATATTTTCTGAAATATTTTGGAAAACCTCACTATAAATTTACCGAACGCTGTGACAATACGGATGCAGATAATTTAGCAAAATTAGCTCTCTATTATCACGATGTATACTAGGTTGAGGTTCCTCTGATGTAACTGCCTGATAAGATATAGACTAATGTTTCCATTGAGTAACCCTATTTTCTACATAAAAGCGGGTCATCAATCAACATCCTACCATGCCGGAATTTCCTCATTTAAGCTGTAATGTATAACTCATATTATTGGTGCAAATACATAATACGTAAAGTCATCATCTATCTGAATACCTTCGCAGAAGCGAAGTAGGCCACTAAGGGAGAAGCTTGTTAATTCCTGCGACAAATATACACCCCTTAAGGCCATACATAAAAATATATTAAAAAAAATTCAAGTCATTATCATGTGTCTGGATTCATTTTCCTATCTGACCCACTCGTTTAAGTCATTGAAGTAGAAAAAAAGAGTTAACCCAAACATTTCAGGAATACCACATATAACTCAGCCAACAAGTATCACAAGGATTTGTAAGATAAAATAATGAGAAATTTTCAAAACTGGAAAACTATGCCAATAACCCAGTTTTTATGTAAAAAATGTCATCATGTAACATTTTCCTTCTAGCGAATTACTCCCTGAAGCTGCGTCCATCAAATTTCAATAGCGTCAACTTACAGAACAGGTAAACATGTCCAAATAAATAATTTACAGAGTAAGATTGCAAGGCATCATTTTGTCCATGTAACAAGAAAATGCTTTTCATATTTCAAGGTTTCAAGCCAATATACATCATGGAGAGAGAAAGTCTAACAAAAAGTTTAGGGATATGGATAGGATACATACTTAAAGAACATAATAGTACTGTGCAACTGGAATCAACAGACCTGATCAATGACAAACTCAATTTTTTTCATCCAGATTTGAGTCTCATGGATGTTAAATGCTGCCATGTGCAGTAAGAACCCAAGTAACACAATATTTACTCGGTATCAGCAATGGATTTGACATTTGCAGTACCATACTTGGTTAATTCTGCTGTTGAATTAAAGGGTACAAATCATGGCTGCAAAACTAAATTATAACAACTTTTCTATTTTTGACAAATCTACATCAGCAACCATGTACCCTGTTTTGTACTTCACTGTGATCTGATAACTTGATGCACATTGCAGGACAAATAGTGACCCTTTTTTTCCCTGTACTGAAGAAAATATAAAATTATGATGCAAATAATGTCGTAAACAGTGGAGGGATACACACATTGGAAAGTGAGCATTTTATAAACACTAGAAATATTTAGGCCTAGCAAGCATTTTATAACACTAGAAAGTAAGAGCATGTTTTGGATGAATTTTTTCATAATAAGGACTTCCAAGAGAGAAAAATAAGAACAAAATGAAATTAAAATTCCCAATATTTTCCAAATTTTTATTTTTAGCTCGTGAAAAAAAGCATTTTAACTCATAATGAAATCATATTCATTTTTTTCTTCATATCTTTTCTCTTTGATGCCCTTCTGGAGAAGTTCGTAAACAGACCTTAAAAGTACAATGAAGACTCCACTGGGGATTTACCGATTTAGCACCATCAGAAAGGATCTTCAGCATTATCTTTGGATAGATTGATGGTACATAATACAAACCAAAACTAATTTCACAGCTATCAAAATTTGATCCAGAAGACCTAGACCGAATAGTTAATTTTGTTTTCGCCTCTTTATTCTATCAAGAGCACCAAGCAGATTTTTGTTATCCTTATCTTTCGCAGGATCTATCTCTCCATTCTTCTCATCCTCATCTCTCTTTCTAATCAAACCACCAAACACAGCAGAAGGAACATCTTTTTGTGCAATTTCAATCTTATCATCATCATCATCAGAATCACTTTCTTCTGGTAACTCGATATCCTCGTGATTTGAAATAGTTTTTAATCCTCCGTCAGACTGAGATTCCACTCCAGCACTCACAAACCCAACTTTTCTATCTTTTGTCACTGTATTGTCAGCTGCTGGTGCTAATTGCCTTTCTAAAGCAGCCATTTCGTCCTCAGGGATCCCAGCCTGTTTCAACTTGTCTTTGGCTTCATCAAGATTCACAGTTTGATCCTTCTGCATTAGGTACTCGGGCAGAATAAAATGTGTCTGGAAAAGCAATAGAAGTAAAAATTAAATATATGCCAAATATCAAGGCTACAGGCTAACAGAAAAGTGAATATGAGAAGTCAAAGAACCTGGCTGTAGCTTGCAGATACGCTTCGCTTAATACGAAGCATTTCTCTGAAAGTATCTTCATTCCCGTGTTGAACCTCAAACTCGTGCCACTTAATCCAAAAGTCGGGATCAGATCGTGGATCTGCATACTGAGATGCAAATACATATATTCCACGGGCCCGGTCAATTTCTCCCAAGCTTTTTTCCAGCTCAGCATACTTCAAACACATGGTTTTGACATCCTTGTCAGGAAGACCAGATTCAATTGCCTGCTCATAGATCTCCCTTGTTTTGGGCACACCAAATATCTCAGCTGCACGAGAAATATATATTTCATACATGCTTAACTTCTCATTGTTAGGAACAGCCTTTGTTGCTTGATCATAAACCTTCATAGCTCGCTTCGCTAGACCATAGTCCTCCTCCAACTTGGCATATTGCAGATAAAGTGGCTTCACTTGATCAGCTGGGGTCTGTTTGGCAAACATGATCCAAAAGAATGATTAGATTTATTGCAATGCATTAAAAGATTTAAAAAAGTAATATTCAACACAGGAATATAATATAATGATGCGTTACAATCTTGTTAGGGTAACAAACGTATCCAATAAATGATCCGTCTACATCCATTGAAAATCCAATCTAATTCATTGTTAAAATAAAATGTCTTGGATCAGATTGAATGGATTGTAAAATTAACTGGAAGGATAATAATCCATCTGCTTTTATTTTCAAATTAAATGGACCATATAATTAATACATAATGTATCCAAATTAATCCAAAATAATTTTATCATATTTAATTTTTTACCACTCTCCTATCCTGCCCTCTCTACCCTATCTCCTCTGTCTCTGCCCTCCTTGGAATGTTAGCATCATTCCCCTTTTATATAAGTGGAATTATTTTAAATAAATAGTTTTAATTGATCAAAATGGATTATTTTATCTAATACATTAATCAGACTAAGAATTTATTCAATCTATCCTTTTGACACCCTTACATAAGGATCATCATGTAAAACTTGAGAAGAAATTGTACTTAAAGAACACTTAGATTTTGGAAATCTATCAATAAATAAATTGTGCATACCGATTCAACTGCATTTTCAAACAATTCTCTTGCTCGCTCCAATTTATTCTTTCCATATCTCTTCACAAATTTAGAGAGATATGTAACCCATATGTCTTTAACATGAGGGTACTTAAATATCTTTACTCCTCTTTCATAAACTTTAAAAGCATCTTCAAAGTACTTATGTTCCTGCATAAATCAGTGAAAGAAATTGTCCATAAGCCAAAATCAGCTCAGTAAAATCCAAAAGATTTCTGTACAAAAACAGTACAACCTACCTCCAGAAAGTATGCATAATTGATGATTATTTGTGGTGTGGCTATTCGTAAATCCAAAATTCGCTCATAAACAGCACGTGTAGATTCCAAAGAACCTAGGCTTTCCTCCAAATCAACATAAAATGTCCACAATCTCAAGGATTTATGTAGCTTCATCTGGACTGGTTCATTCCCATCAGCAGCCACTAAAAGTAAAGCATAAGGCAATTTAAAAGTTAGTCCACTCTCCATAACAACATTTCTAGGGTAGGCGTTGATTTGGACTTTAATAAATTCGATTAAAATACAAATAAAACCACTTAAAGGGGTTTGAATTTAAAATCCAGTCCATTTTTTCATAAACCAGTTAGAATTTTTATTTTATAAACCAGTTTTCCACACTATTTTAAACCATAACCCAATTATAAACAAGTTTTAAGATGAACAGGCTTATGTCAAATATTCTTAAGCAATTACATATCAATAGCAACAGCTGAAAATTTTATTGGAAGAAAAAAGACCAAAGATAATTTCATACATTTATCTTTTATCATGTAATAAGAGAATGCAACTGCACAACTAGATCATCAGCATTCTAACTCACAGGATGTGGTAACTCAGAATTTCATCAGCAAAACAGGGCCATATAGAATGAGACTGTCATGACATGGTCACACTACTAATCAATAATCCTACCCAAAAACAAATTCCCATCAGCACCTTTCTAAGCTAGCTAGAGCAACATTCTGTGCCATTAACCAAATAATGACCCTCACTAAAACATCAGATACCATGGCAGTAGAAAAGGCAAGGCATATAAGGTGTAAAAAAATAGAGACCCGGTGAGTAGCTTTTCCCCTTATTAGAAGAGGCAATTTTATTAGAAGAAAACAGACCAAAGGTAGTTTCATATACATATTTTTTATCATGCAAGAGAATGTAACTGCACTACTAGACCATTGACCTTATACCTCACAGGATGTGACATGAAACCAATTAATCAAGTAGCTCATCCAAAATATAAACCTCTGAACTCTGGTTTCCTTAACTTTATGAAACTCAACCAAGAATTTAACAAGCATACAGGGCCATTCAGAATGAGACCATAACACTATAAAATGATATGGCCAAACTACAATCATTAAATCCTACCCTCTTAATAAATTCCCAATCCTACACTTGCCAAAGTTAGCTAGAGAAACAAGTTGTACTGATAAGCAAATAGTAACCCTCATTATTCTATAACAGAAACTAATAAAAAGCCAGTTACCATGATATTTTAAAGGTCAATCGCATTTGAAAACACAATAAGGACTAAAAAGCACCAAAGGTCTAAAAAATAGCAGCCCACTAAGTAGCTTTGCCCCCTTCACTATCAGGATCCAAATAAGCAACGCAATTAAATCCTGCATACACCAAACAATGACACTAACCACATGCCAACAGGATCACAAAGCCCTTCAAAGCCTTGCATATAGCACATAATAACCATTCATAAAACACACTTTATTAACCACAACATATTTATCTTTTGAACATTGTCATTGAATAAAGGAAAACAGCATCAAATGCAAACATAATTATCTTATATTCTTATTAAATCATCTAAATGTAGGATCCATAGTAGGACTAGGACACAGAAAAACTACTGATCCAGATGTAAGCCAACTCTTTATGTGCCAGAGATATCCACTCTCATCCAGGATTACAAAAGTCACTAAAAGTAAGTATTCAGAGATTCCTTTTCTCCCAAGAAATCATTTCTTAGGAACCACAACAGGCAAACGCAAGTCTATTGGTTAAACCACGAAGCAGAATAGGCAAACAGATGCAGAAGAATATCAAAGTTAGCTGAAGAAATCTTAGTGAAATTGAAGTCATAGCTGGTGCTAGGCTTTTTTGGTGGCTTTGGCTGTGTATATTTTCATGTAAATCTTGTTTTTTGATGAATAGTTTCATAGTATAATTTTCATCAAGTAGATCATTTTTGGAAAAATCAAGAATGATTGAACGACTAGAAACAGACACAACATTACAACCCATATATACAAAAACTAATCCGCTAAAGTTTTTATTTAAAATGGTCATGAATGGCCAAATTCAACTTAAAAGTATGGGTCGATTTTTACCAACACTTAAGAAGAAGATAATGTGAAATGATGAACTGAGGATACCTTTTCGCTTCACCTCAACTGACGGCTCAGCTGTAGCCCGCCTCATCAGCTCAAGTGCTCCTTTGAAATTTTTATGCTTTAACTCCATTTCAGCCCACTCACACCAGACACTTGCCAGATTATCGACAGTTTTGTAGTTCACCTGCACTGCCTTGTCAAATATGACACGGGCATTGGCAAGATCTTTGTGCTGCTCATACAGTTTAGCAAACGCAACCCACAAAGTATGAGGCTTTCCCACTGCCTTCATGGGATCAATCGTCCTCACCGCTTCAGTGTAAGTCAGTATCTGCTTGGTAGGATTCCCTTCAAAGAGCTTCACCCTCCTGTGCCACTGTTCTACATTATGAGGATTTTGACGCAAAAGCACACTGTTAGCCAACTCCGGCCTCCTCTCCATAAGGTAATCAAACCGAGCCAACCTCAAGTCTATGTCATTCTTGTCATTCAACCAAAACCCATGTAAAATCTTCCTCTCAAAATCCTCCTCCGCCAATCTTCCTTTGAAACGAATATCCTCTTCTTCCACTTCCTCGAAGCCATTTTCTTCACCTTCATCATCTTCTTCATCACTCAACCCCATCTCCTCCATCTTGTAAGCAAGCATGCTCTCTTCAAACTGTGAGTAAGAATCAAATATAACACTAAAATCCCTGACCGTGATAACAGTAGACATACCCTCCTCAAACACATCCCTAGCCTTCTCGTGCAAACCCCTCCTAATGTAATACTCAGCAAGCGAAGTCCAAAGCCTACCCACCTCATCAGTGAACTTCCTAATCCCACCCCTAATGATAGCATCCACATTCAACCCAGAAACCTCATTGGCATGGCGAGTCAGCAAATCACACAACTCCAACCAAAGCCGGTGCTTGGTCTTACCCTTAATGGAGTAAAACTGGTCATCATTGAGCACCGAAGCCAGCCTCTCAGAAGCCTCTTGCCAGAGACTCGAATTAAGCAAAAACTCAATAAAATCCTCAATGTGAGAGGGATCATACTTCAAATACCTGCGATAAACCCGAAGAGAAGTCTCAATCGGAATACCCTTCTGGCTCACGAACACAAGATAAGGTTCCCAGATACGGTCGTGCTGGGTGACGGGGAGTGCGCAGAGAGCCCTATCGAAGGTCCTGCGAGTCCGAGTTACCAATTTCTGATTTGTTAGGGTTTGCAGATACATAATCCAAATTCGCGGCATCTTGTGCATGGTGACTAAGGCACGCTCGAAGGTGTTATTGAGCGTGTCGTATTGAGAGTGAGTAACGGGGAGGTTGCGAACCAGGTCCAGCCGCTCCCGGAGGTACGCGTGCCACAGCTTGTAGCTTCCGGGAAGCGCCTTCAGTGCCCGCTCGTAAATCACGAAGCGCTTCTTGAACGGAGCTTCCGAACGCGCGATTAGGTAACGCCACCATAGCTTAAGGCTGAAAGGGTTTCGAAGCAACTCCTCTTCGTACAAAAGGTCGTCTTCTGAGGGATACAAATCTTGCGCAATCGCCATTTGCACTCTCTCTTTGTAAAACCCTAACTAACCAACCAACTAACAGTGTGAGTGTTAGTAGGAGTAGAAAACTCCACGCTACGCTCTGTTTCGAATTGAATCAAATTTTACACAGACGCTGCAGCTCGCACCATGTAAATCTTCAACATGATTCTCCCGTTTGAACTGTGTCAACTTTTGCCGGTTATTATCTATGGGCCGGGTTTCAACAGACAGACAATTTCTTCCTGCACCCCCATACCCTCTTCCTGCACCCCCATATAATTTTTTTATTCCATGACTGCCCTTCATGAAATTACATAAATACCTTTATCATTTTTTGAAATTGTGAACCGGACGGAGGTGCATCCGGTTCTCATTTTAAAAGAAAAATACAAACCGGACGACCTCATCCGATTCTCAACCTAGCATATCGGAAAATTCTTAAATTCACATTCAACAGCCCCCCAAATCCCAAATCAACCTCCCCAAATCCCAAATCAACTACTCTAATCATCAATATCACCTACTAATTGCTAATAAACATCACAAATTGGTTACCTAATGCTTCTATGAAGGATTAATTGAAAGATTTTGAATAACGAACGGAAGTCGCGAATGGCTTACCTAAACCGAACGAAGGTTCTCTTAACCGGATGGCTAGCTAACGAAACAGCTGAAGGAAGTATTTAACTCACTAACACAACGGGGAGAGCTTTGGACGATGTTTATTAGCAATTAGTAGGTGATATTGGTGATTAGAGTAGTTGATTTGGGATTTGGGGGCTGTCGACTACAAATTTGAGGATTTTTCGATCTGCTGGGTTGAGAACCGGATGAGGTCGTCCGGTTTGTATTTTTTTTGAAATTGTGAACCGGATGGGGGGTGCATCCGGTTCTCATTTTCAAAAAAATATAAACCGAATGGCCTGGTCATCCAGTTGGGAAGAGGAGGGGTTTTATTAAGATAGGGGTATTTATGTAATTTCATGAAGGGCAGCTATGGAATAAAAAAATTATATGGGGGTGCAGGAAGAGGGTATGGGGTGGAGGAAGAATTTGTCCAACAGTCATGAATACAGGCCCAATACGTGCAAGGCCCATTCTTGGCAAAATATTTAAGCTTTCAATTTTTTTCTCTCTTACATTCTCGCATGTTTCTTTATGTTTTAGAAGAGGCAGTTGTTTCTTTTACGATATAAATTGCTTTCTATACTTAAGTTTTTTTTTTTTTTTTTTTTTTTTTTTTTTTTTTTTTTTCATATAAAGTGGGTATAAGAAGTGCATGGTTAATGTGAGAAGGGAACCAACCAAATTAACTTCATGTTAATCACATAAGAACTATTTGAAAGTTAGATACACCAAAAGTTAATTACTCCTATATTAACAAGTGATAATATGAAATTTTTTTATAATGTATTTTGTCCACTCAACTTATTCATTTTGGTATTTTGTTTTGTGGAAGTATTCTCCAATTGACTTTTTTTTTTCAAAATCCGGATAATATTATTATCATACAGAAATATATACTAGGCTGAATATAGCCTGCAGGAAGCATTGTGTCATTCCATTATTTTTTTAACATCAAAGTAACGAAATTAGTATTTACTTTAAAGTGCAGAGGAAAATTATGAATGTGGATCACGATTTATTTATTTATCTATTTATTTATTTTCGTCTATAAATTGTAATGTTACAAATCTTTACTAATTATAGTTTTTTTCATTAATATAATGTTACATTTATATAACATTTATACATGCTAGAAGTTGAAAAGGTTATTTGGTTAATTTTTTCAAAAGTTATTTTTTTTCTTTCTTTTTTTATATTGTTATTTCGTTCATTATTATTATTTATTGTTGTTCCTTCTTTCGTAGTGAATGTTTTCTATTTATTTTTTATATATATATATATTCTTATGTTTCAAATTATGTGTTTGTTTGTCTATAAGCGCTCAAAAATGTCTTTGTATTTTTTTTTTCTATTTTTAACTTCAAATCCTATTAATCTCATTTAATATTTTTATTTTTTTCATTTTATCAAATATGATTCTGGAATGACTTAATTACAATAACAAATTATCAACCACTCGACAACAAAGATGAATTCTCAATAAATGATATTATTATTTACTATTATTATTACTATGATTATCATTATATTTATATTTGGGTGTGACAAAAGGTGTTAGGAAGAAACAAAGTAGTGTTGCAAGAGCTTAAGAAAGAAGGAGTTTCATTTAACATTTTCCAAAACAAAATTGGAGCCATTTAAAAATGGGGTAAAAATGAGTGAACGTGCTATTACATTGTTGTGATTATCCTGCCATGACAACTCTACGGGAATCTAAAATAGTCAGAATAACTTGGTTGTGTGGTTTCTTGGCTTCAAAAGATCACCATGCACGAATAATTTCATACAAAGGAATTGACTTCTAAATATGAAATGCCTAATTCTTAAGGAAGCCATCACATTTTACGATGCTTTTGCAATGTTCCCACATGCTATCTCTTGGACATTTCAGAATGCAAAATCCAATGTTTGGTTTGTAAAAAACTCTAATAATAATATTGCTCAATATAACAAGTGAGGTAAAAGTGATGTCAAAAGAGGAAACAAAAGCACAATGACAAGTACAATGCCAAGAAGTATGGCATAACAAGTCCATTTCCTTGAGCTTTTCTGATACTCCCTAGCTTCCTGAAGTTGCTCAGTGCCTCTTCTCACAAAAGAACTTGCATGTGCCACATGACTCTCTATGTTATTTAGTTGTTGACCCTGAGACTCTACAAGTGCTGCCATGTCCAAAAACACCTGATGCAACTCAATCAAACTCTTCTCTATCTCTTTAACAGAATCATGTCTCTCTTGAATCTCTGATATAGTGTCCATTATCTGACCCCTACCTTGTTCTTGAATAGCCCTTTGAAGAAAACTCTCACTTTCTCCACTTGATATCAAGTTCTCTATGGTATCTTCATCAGCTTTCTCTCCTGTAATGGTGAAGTACCTACGTTCCACAGTTTCCTTATACTCATTCTGCATTCTGGCTCTCAACCCTTGAAAATCATCCATCATGTCCTTCAGTTTCTTCCCTAAGCCACTAACCACTGAGGTTCTCGTTCGATCTGCTGAGGAACCGGGACCACACCCTGGAAGGTTTCTATTGGCTGCATTGGAACGTTCCAATGCTTCAAGCTTGCCCTTTATGATTTTGACGCGTTTGAGGACCTGTTGAACATCTTGGTCCATTCTGGCTCGAAGATCTTTCATGGTTTTAGCGTTGTGAACAATCTTGCTCTCTTCATTGGACTCTTGCAATTTTCTATACAACTTCTCAACTGATCTCATGTCTTCCTTCACATTCTCCACCTCGTCAAAGAACTTATCAAGGTTGACATTTTCCTTTCCAGCTTCCACATCATTAAACTGAGACTGATCATTCAGGTCACTATATTTTTTAAAGGAACTTGAGAATAGGTCATTCATTTTGAATAAAAATGACTACAAAATCTTCTTTTCTATATTTCTTTTCCTTTTGTGTGTTAATTGATTTCTTGTGTTGTTGGTAAATCAAGTAACAAAAAGATCAAAAGGACATAAATGGTTTAATCTAACACAATGATTTTGATTTGCGTTTGTTCACTTTGGAATTGGCCGTGTCCCCTTGAGTATCCTCCTATGAATTATGATCAGTGTTACGAACAGGGAGGAAACTGAAGGTGACAAAAGGCACAAGGAACTAATTGTCACCAACAAAAGCCTTTGAGACAAAAATCCTTCTTTTTTACTTGGGATGAGGGTATTAGAGGTGCATGATTAATGTGAAATAAGAACCAACCAAATTAACTTGATGCTAATCATAGAAAAGATGCTTACAAGTTAAATATACCAAAGGTTAATTACTCTTAGATTAACAAATGGTAATGCGTTCTTTTCTGCAAGTATCTTCTCTTGTCTGTCTCCTCAACTCACCCATTTTAGTATTTTGTTTTGTGGGTATTCTTTAGTTAGAAATTTAAATTTCCTCAAAACTCGAATATATGTTCTTAAAAGAATATTAAGCAATACACAATAGTTCAATATGTAGAAAACGTGCATAGTTGAGTCATTTTATTATTATTTTTTTAAAATTTAAAGTAAGGTAACTAGTGTTAAACGTAAGAATGCAAAGTAAAAAACTATAACCATGGATTTTTAATTATTTATTTTCTTTTGTAACAAACATTTATCAATACTTTAATGCAAAATAATATTTAAGTCTATTGCAAAGAAAAAATTGATACGATAAACCTCTTTATTTATTTTATCATGTTTCTCGTGTCATATGTTGTGATATTATACTTTTTTATTAATCGTAGTAGTTTCTTTTCTCACTATAATGTTACATTTGTACACGTAAAATAGGTGCATGGCAAGTTGAAAAAGGGTGATTGTGTTAAAACTGTTCAAAGTTAAATTGACTTCGTAGATTTTAACAAGTTTTGAAAATTCTCCATATAAATTCTTGACGTTAGTTCAAGTCTACAATTAAAAAAAAGTAGTACACAAAATTGTACTACAAAATTGAGTTACACATAATCATATCACTCCATTTCAAGATATTTTTGCTTAGACACACGGACCTTTGAAAAATCATGTTGCCTGGCTGTGAGGCTGCTTCATGTTTTTTACATTCTCAAGGATAATTTTCATGAATTTAACTTTGTAACACAACATGATATTTAAATTGTTATCATGTTTTAATAAGTTTAATTATATTTTAATTAAAATATGAAATCTAAACCAAACTACTGATTGAGAAAAGAAACTTGAAACAACAGCTACTATTTCAACATCAGGCTATTAAATATTAAAATAAGAGGAGAGATGAAAGGGGTTAGGACAATAACAGTGGACGAGTGCTATCATTAGTTGTATACAGCAAAGAGGTTGCTTGCTGAAAACTAGCAAATATTGTGCTCCCAAATTGGAATCAAGAGAAACAAGGCACAGATACTAGAAAGTATAAACATATTACAGGCTAAGAATAAATTGAGAGAATAAATTGGGAAAACAAATTAGGCATAGTTACATTTCCAACGTTGTTGAAATCAGGTGGCACGGTGAGCTCTCGAAAGAAACTTAACAGCTTCAGCCTACTACCCCAATTCAGCTGCATTTCATAGTTTTCCATTTCCTACACAAACCACTAAGATGCCCACTTATATTACCAGAATATATTGGTTTCTCACCATTTTTTCCTACACCTCTTTATGTACAAACATGAAAAAAGCAAGAAGCCGAAGTGGATAAAATGTACAGCAAAATCTTTCCCCACTTCAATATAGCTTTGCAAGAACTTATCAATATGGCCAGAGCCAATATGATTTTCACACATTCATGGACAAAGATTGGCCATGTTCCTTATCAGTACTATGACTACTGCTGCCATGGGTAACACCATTGCTATGTTTATCTTCCCTCATTGCATCTCCTACCAGCTGTGACTGACTGCCTGCAGAATCTCCAGTACCGGAGTTCACAGTCTGTTGCTTCAGATACCTCTCAGTAGCATCATGAAGCAACTTCATCATGCCACCAGAATCTGAACCAGGTGACAACTCTTCTTCTCGCTCTGGTTGGATATTGAGGTCAATTTGGCCTTTGAATGGTGAAGCAGATGATTTTATTCTGTTAGGATCATCATCAGAACCATCATTACCCTCTTTGTTCTGGTTCGGACTACTATCACCTGTGTTACTACAGGGTAATGAATCTTCGTCAAGCAAAATTTCAGACGAAGGTAGTGGTTGAGGATGTTGTTGCTGTTGCTTTTTACGAGTTGTCTCGGCCTCTTTTTCGGATTGTTTCTTCTCACGCCGTAACATAAGGGTACGGAAACGTCGCTTCACTGTTAAGCATACATTACATGTGCATGTCTGCTTATGCTTGGGGCCCTTTCCACTGGGAGGCTGAATGCAAACAATGCAAGAACAGCCAGGTCTATGGCGTGGGTGCTTAGTTGTGGCCTGGGCTGATGCTGGGAGAGCCTCACCCTCTCCCAGGATAGCTAAATTTGCGAGGGTGTCAAGTCCCTCCAAAGCTTCAGCATTATCAGGATCCTGTTTGGCGGCCTTCATTTTCTTGGGAACAGCTGCCAAACAAATGCATTTAACAACATAGTTTTCATACACTCAATTTACCAATTCGTTCTACAAAAGATTACAACATAGGTGACAAGGGATCTGAAAAAATTGCTCAAGTGAAGCAATGAAACTATTCAACTATTCAAACCTGAATTACACGGAGGTAGCAAATTCTCAAGTTGCTCTGCTGTCAGCTCTTGTGCAGCTGAACAAGACGATCTAGCAGCATAGAGAATTTAATAAATAAAAGATAATGCTCGTGTATATTGGATATATGGTTTATAAAGTTTGGGTAAATGATTCAGCAGGACAGTCTTGTTAGATTGATAAATTAATCACGCACTTGTGTAAGTGAACACAAACTAAGTTGAGGAAAGAGGGTGAAAATTAATGTTGTATCTTGGCATGATGCATGGTACGGTGATGTCAATTTTTCAACCCCTCTCTCACTTCCTATACTTTCTCTGTCCAGCCAACCATGTCCCATGGGAAAGGATGCTAAGTGTTGTATAATAAATTAAAATAGATAAAAATACATCTTAAATAACAAACCTTCCTACCCATTTGTTAGAATGATATGATGGAAAGGGAGAGAATGAAAAAGGACAGAAAGAAAAAGAGGTAAGAAATGAGTGGAAGTGAGAGTGGTCTACATTATAATAAATAAAGAGAAATGATAAGTATTTTATTATAATATTATTTTATATGATTTTATATTATTATTATTATTATTATTTTATCTACTTGTTATATTTAAAAATAAAAAAAAATTAACCACATAATTATTTATGCCACCCCCAAAATCGATTATAGTGTGGATTTTATCGTGACATGTGAAAAAAATACAACATAATTGATTATGTTATTTCAACTTCCAACTCATTTCATTTCACATTTGTATGAAAATTCTCAGTTTTCCCTGATTTTCCAACTTTCCACCGATATTTAGCCTTCGTTTGTATCTCAGAAAGTCAGGGTGCATAGACGAAAAGAGAAAGAAAGTGAGGCGTATCCCATGTGAACGATGCTTATCATAACATTTTCACTTGAATTCAGAATAAATATTATGAAAGGATGTACATGTTAGCTAGATGTCTCTAATGTTCAGAGAGACACCCTCTTAAACATCACGGATCACTTTCGGCTAACATATGAAATACATTCTTATTCACTCAGGAACGCTTTTAAATTTCATCTGTGTATTTATAGGTCAGGAAAAAAATGCGAGTGATAACATAGTAGACCAAAAACGCCAATGAGAATTAACACAATGGATCACTCTTTGTTACCTTTCTGGATCCCATGAATTATCAGAACACGTCCATTTTGAAGGAAGAAGCGCACTTGCTGGTAACTTGCGCCACTTGAGACAATCTTCGCATTGAGCCCACTGGATCTTTTCACTGGGACAAATATAGACCATTGCTGGCAATTAATTACGTGGTTAAATAAATTGAAAATAACCCAGTCTAAATGGGAAATTAAAGTGTATTTCTTGGGAACTTAATGACAAGACATGCACAACAATAAAATATATACAAAACATGCCCCCCATATTTGGGCATCAGATCAGGAGAAAATGAAAGGTGAAGATGAGGAGTACTCTTGGAGTAACTTGATCCATCCTCTCTCCCCCTCTCTCTATATATAAAGGATATATCAACTACTAGTAAAAATTTAAAAGAAAAGCCAAGACATAAAGGTGATCAAATATAATCAAGGACAAGTGATTTACCCCACATTATCACTGGCAAAAATCGTTGGCTTCCCAAGCACTGGAGCTTCCTGTAAAATTATTTTCAGCATAAAGGTTTCCACAATACATAATAATTTCCAGAACTCCTTCAATCAAATACACAGCACCAAGAAAGATGACCGTAAGGTAGACAATAAAATTCCAATCCAACATTGGATGCACAACTCTAGAGACTGTGACTTCAGCTTTTAAGCCTGAGATGTGTTTAGTTCAAGGGGTGGATGATGAGGAAGAAGAAAGATGTCAGAATTTGAAGATTTAGCATACGCAATCCCCAACTAAGACCAGTTGAGAATCATTAGTCTCCTCCTTTCCCTTTCACACAGCCAGTGACTATTTCAGTATTTCTACTCACAAATCTTATAATACATTGACTATATTTCAAATAAGATTACATAATGGATTAACTATATTGCATGCTGATGGACACGTCACAACTATCATTTGGTTAGTTTATGTGGCTATTTTAAATCAAAATGTAATATCATTTTTTATTGAAATATAAAAACATTGAATGAGAACATAGGTCATTACATCACAAAAAGTATAAAAACATCAGCAATCCATAACCTTTCTGATATGAAGTGAGAATGAAGGTACCTCATATTCCTCAAATTCAAAACCTTCAATCACAACAATGCTTGGAACGTGGCTAGGAGGGGGGCGGAGCAGACCTTGAGCTTCTTGCCATGTAATCTTCAGCTCTATTAAATCCTCATTTTCAATTCTTAGACGTTTACTCTTTGAGCCCAACATGCCGCTCTTTCTTTTTCTAGATATTAATGATTTGCTCCCCAGTGCTTCTTTTGCTATGTATCCTGACTTATCAACTTTAGACCATGAATTAGGATCAGCCAATTCAACCTAAAAGACAGGTGAAAAATGCAACCATGAGAATAATATAAATGCCAAACGTTAAACAATGCAGTCAGTTGTTTGATACTAACTTCACCATGTGCAGAAAATCCATTTCCAGACTTATTTGTTTCATTGTCCTGCAAAAAGAAATATATGCGCACAACATATGTAAATTGCAAGTAGACAAGTTCAAAATTTCATCAAACTAGGTAAAATATATAGAGGATTTGATAAAAATACAAAATATGCAAACAAAAAATAACATTATTAATTCAATTAATAAATTGTCCTTTATAAGAAAATATCCACGACTATAAGGTAAGCCATAGTAACCTATGCTGACTCCAGGCCGGACAATAGGACAATATACAAAATTGAAGTCCAATTAGAGCATGATAGAACCTTCAGACTGTATTCAAAAGATCTTAATTAAGGAAAGTGAAAAGTTTGTACATATGTCTCCCCACTAATGTAGCATGTATAATTATCCAAACAAGCATTCAGCTAATGATAGACCTAGTAGACAAAGCTTCAATCAATTGTATGACTTGTACTAAAAACATAACTACACCTCAGAAAATTATACACTGTGGCTGTTGAAACAATTACCTGGTCGGATGGCACAGCACTTGAAGCCTTTCTAAATCCCATAACCAACCTTCCCTCTGGCTCCAACCGGCTAAATGTTACTGAGAAAAACAACTCAGGTCAGCAATAAAACTAGAACTCAACTAGTGGTGGTCGAACACACCAGAAATGCAAGGGAAAAAAATACATAATCACATAAGGCAGGCGGATCCAACACGGATTATACAAGGCAAGATCTTGAAGCATAATAATATAGAAGTCCTCAATGCAAGCGTAAGCCATATGACCAGCTATATCAGGAAAATTTATCACAGAATAAACTAGTAAAAGCCAAAAAAGTCCTTTGAATTGAATAAAATAGCATCAAGTTCAGTTGTGAAAGAATTCTGAAGTAGACCGGGATTTGAAGAAATTTAAGAATATCTTTAGATTGTCTTGGAATATCTTTCTTTCTTGATTATTTCTTTACTTAGGGCCTGCTTTTGTACTTTTTTTTTTCAAAGAAAATGATATATATTCTCAAAAAAGTATGCAAGTTTTTGGTTGAAAGAAATTATCTGCTATTTTTATAAAATTTCAAATTTCTGCTAATGAAAAATAGCTCTAAAATGTCTATTATAAAATCGCTATCCTTTCTTGCTTAAATAAACTAAACTCTTGACTAGGTAGTTAGCCACAGGGATGACAGTGGGTCAGGATGAACAAAGAGGTACCTGTTAAAACTTACCAACAGGTTTTTTTATATTCGCAGATATCCATTAATATTTTCAAAAACTTAAAGAAAATACATCATAAGAATAATTTGACAAAATTCTTCTGTAAGATTTAGACTCCCACTTGTGGCACATATCCCTATGAATTTATAACTTCAAAGAGTTGTGAAATGTCTAATAAACAGTTTAAAGGTTCGTGAAGTTACATTCTTTTTCTCCCATAATATAAATGCATAAGATATGTCGTATTTTTTAAAAGAATAAAATAATTCAAATTATTTAAAAAATTCTCTTTCTAAAATATAAGTTCAAATAAGACAACAGCACACCAAGGCATTAGTTCTCAATAAGCCAATGATATCAACAAAAGCGCATATAAATAAATCCAAGTTGGTGGGTAGGATATCTACAGGTATAGGTAGCAAGATATCCATCTCCTTCCCGTTTACAAGCAGGGTAGACAAAAAACTAATTTAACTTGCCTGCAGGTACCCATTTAAATATCTGTTTCTTATTTCTGTGGATTTTATCTGCAGGGACGCATTTCTTTTTTCTATCCCTAGGTAGTTAGTCTTGTTGTCAGAGGGCTTGAACTTGTACAACCAGTAGTAGTACTTGACCTAATTATTAGTACATGACTACTAGGTTAAGGCATTTAGCAAATTACATCTTAACAATGTATTCCATAACAGTTATTTGTCATCTTTGTTTCTCTTCTTTTTCTTTCTCAACACTTAACCCATAATTCCTAACAACAGGGATAGAGAGGTTCATGCAAATAGAACTCATGAGGCTAAAGTTTTGCTTAAAAAGAAATGAACAAGAAGAAAATTCTATATTTTCCAATACACAAATCACCCCCATGAAATGTCTTACCAGTGTCACCAGCCTGTAACTGCATGGACTGTATGCATGGAGTGACACCCTCTAAAACATACATTCTGCTGTTATTGTTTGGCCAGAAGCGAAATTGAAATATCCATTCCTTTCCTTTTGCATCAAGGATTTTAAGCGGCAATCCTTCAGGCTGAGAAATTGGTGGGAAGTAGGTCTGTCTCATGGAACAGAATATAATGTTATACATCCCTTGATAGAATATTCATGAAAAAAAAAAAAAAATAGATGACCACGCCAATTATAAGCAAATTATTACTGCAAATACCTAGAAGCAATTTCACACCTTCAAAGCAATCCAAAATAATACAGACGAGTAACTCTAATCTCCAGTTAATTGAAACTATACTTGACCAACATCAAGTACTTAAAGATTGCATACCATTATATTATTTATTTATCATGGAGACAGTTAAATTATTAATGCATTTAACAATATACAGAAATAACATGCTTCTGAAAAAGCCTAGTCTTGATATTCATAAAATTTACAAGGGCAGCTTGGAAGCTAAGAAAAAACCAGGTAAACCTAAAGTCTTTTCATCATTCAAATCCCAAACACCTTTCTAGAGTTCTCCTCAAATTGTCAGGCAATTCTCCTAGCCTGACATTTTGAGGACTACAAAATCCTTTTCACAGTATTCAAATGCCTATCAGTGTCCTTTCTTTCTTCAGCTCCATGTACTTAATCGAACTCTTCATACTTTCTACTATCTACTTCATAGAAGAAACTGAAGTTGGCCTACACATTTTATTAGCCTATCTAAGCCTTACATCACCAACAAATCCCTTTTTCAGTGTTGCATTCACCAATCATAACTAAGGGAAACTAGTCTAATATATCAATCATCTGATCAGCCATCTTTAATAGCCATCTTTTGGTCAGTTTCTAAGGCATGGACATATTTTCCCGCACTGATATTTTCTTGGTTCCTACTCTCTGGTTCTGAAAAGACACTGTTCCTGACCACAAGTATGCAGCTCACCCTTCTAGTTTACTATATGCATTCCAGAGAAATAGGAGCGGGGATAATATTAATACAATTAATGGTCAAAACAAAACAATAAAATTATGGTATGCAAGCATTTCACAAGACAGACAGTCAATTGTTAATTATTATAACTTCTAAATTACAAATTCAGTTTACTGTGAACATAAAGCATCTATGGAACTTATATTCAATCCAAAAATACTATCCCATGAGAAGCTTGAAGAATCTGAAGACCAACCTCAGCACACTTTTTGGGTAGGACTAAACGCCCAATTCGTCCAGCATCACTTGCACTCAAGGTTTTTTGAAACAAGGGAGTAATTACAGAATTTGAACTGTGATAGAGTTAAGATACTGTAGCTTCCAGTATAGCATTAGACATAATTGGAATTAAAATAGTTATTATATAAACCAACACCACAATTATGTGATTTGAAGGATACTCTATGGATATTTGTTGTAGTTCCAGATCAGTACACCTGGGCCAGTACCGTGGCAGTAACTGGTTTCTTCCTCGGGCATCTGCTCGAGGCCGCCCATTGCGAACCTGAGCCTCACCTGATGAGTCAGGTGCTAAATGCATAGTGCCATTAAATTGCTTTCCTGGAGGTGGTGGAGTTTGTTGAGGGTGACTTCCGGTTACCCCAAGTTGACCATTTCTTTCATTTTGGCATGAATTAGGTACAGGCAAACCAAATGGTTGAGGAGATGACTCTTCCTTCTGAGAAGAAGGCTGCTGACACATATTTAAACAAGAACTTGCTTTGTCCTCATTCCTCATTCCTGCAATATAATGAAGAATCAGGTTATACATTATACTTCAAGTTATTAAGAGATCATTCCATCTTCTAAACCAGATAACAGAAAAGCTAGAAAGTTCAGACAATGTCAAAGCTTGCATTACCATTCATATGCTTCATCTCCCGTGGGCAAATGGTGACATTCCAATGAACTGGTAATCCAGAAAAATCCTCACTTTTCTTTTCCAAGGCTGAGGCAGGTAACCTTTCATTGCAATACATTTTGTCAAAGCTATTGGATAATTCAGCTAAAGAAGGAACATCTGGGATCAGGTCGGATGAAGAAGCAGAATTGAACAGACTGGGCGCTTGCTTCCAGGGTACAGGACCTGATCCAGCCAACTGATTCCAACCTTTGGCAGATAGATCTCTAAGTCTATCCGATAAACGATTTTGAAGGGAAAAAGATTGTGGCCACGGCAGGTTAGAAGGCTGAGAAACAGATAACAGAATAGAGTTACTATGCCAAAACTGTTTCATTTAATGATCCAAACAGGACATAAAAATAAGATATTGTCTAAGCATCATGTTTCAGCAATCAATTCAGCTTGATTGCTCCCCACGGAGTTTAAGATTTAAAGGAATAAGCCAGCAGTAACAAAAGGGCATTAGCAGCTAAGAGAGAGGACATGTGTAAACCCTGCGTAGGAAAACAAAGGCAACCCTGACTGGTTTGATATTCATAAAGTTAGACATCCCAAAACAAAACAAAACCAAGAGAGGTAACCAAAAAAGATGTGGAAAGAAAGAGAGAGGAAATCGAAAGACAAAGGACAAATTAATACAAGAGCAGTGCCAAAAAAATGTCCCAACAATATATAGCAGTTTTGTCTGGCCATAATTTACTAGGAAGAGCAGCATAGGAAAATTGAAGTAATTATCTAAAACAGTATCGGATGTGACATTCCTTATAATTTATTCTATTGATTTTTTTAGATGCTATAAATGCAAAAATGAAATAAGAATTACAGCTTCAATATTTTTCAATTTCGTCACACTTCTTGATGAACTGGTCTTTTCCAGATTTACTTTGAAAGAACATGTATTATTTCAACCAAGAATCTTTACCTTATTTGTCCATTGACAATGAAATGACAACTTCAATAGTTCATTTCACCAGATATAGAAAAAACAAAGACGGCATCAATAAAACCCGTGGGACACTCATGCGTGATATACAAAGCACATAAGTCAAGCCCGAACAGGGGAGGGAAAGGAATAATGTCAGATCAATAAAGAAACTTACCATAATAATACTTTTGCGGGCACATGCATAACATTCAATTCCTCCGGGATCCAACAACATGAAGGAATGACTTGAAACAATACATCCGCAATGAATTCTCTACAAAGAATGATTTATCATTAGTTAAAACTACGTAATTCTAACTCAGTTTCGGGAATCAATGTAAAACCCTTTGCATCAAACATAGTAACAGGAACACTATAAAGCACTCAAGCAACATTAATCAGCAATTAAGACTACATAATTCAAATTCAGCTTTGGAGACCTATGTAACATCCTTTGCATTTAACATAGTAACAGTAACATTAACAAAGCATTTCAAACAACCATAAAAAAGATTTGGCTCACCTTTCTACAAGTCTCGCAACTCCTCCAACCAGAAGCATTTGAGTGAAAAATTTCACAGAACCTCCCTTCTTCAAAAGCAGAGCTAAGTATCACAGAACAACCAAATTTTACAAAAAAAAGAATAGCACATATGCATCATGCAAGAGAACAATATCAAAACACATGATAAGCAACAGGCACGATTATTTATATATAACCAACTAAATTCTTGAACAGCATGTTTCTTATCAAGTACAAAATACAAATTCAAGTTATATATTTGCTCTTTCTACCATAAAGAAATAGTGAAAACAAATGTTTATGCAATGAGAAAGGTCAACCTCCGCTATTGAACCTATTAAAACCTCTTAAACCCAAATAAACAAATTCTTTGACCAGATAACACATAGGATGTAAATCATCCATGCAGTTTGTACACAAACCAACCACAGGTATAAAATAAAAATAATTTAGAGAGTCACATTAACTAAAGATAATGTGGGATGAACAGTGCAGAATCTGATTGAAGATAAGCATTCAGACAGAATAACTTAATCATATTAACTACAGTTACACAACTGCTTTCAGATGAATATAGAAAACAAAATATCAGAGCCACCCTAACAAGAGAAGAAAATGTTAAACTCAAACTAAGCATTTGAAAAGTAGACACATCTAAAGAATAATGAATTCAAAAACCATCACTAGAAAAAAACAAAGAATAACCTCGATCACGGAACATCTACTGAAGCAACAGAGAATACAGTCATGATTCATTAGTAAGGAGATCTAGAACTATAGAAGAAAAAAGGAATTATCCATTTAATATTAGACTTTAGTTCAATGCGGCCAATCCTAATATCTCACTCAATGTAATTCCTGATTCCTAAGGCGAGAACTATTTTTTTCTAAATAAATGTTGCCCAAAAACACGATTAGGTAATAGTTTCTTTAACTTCCCTCCCTCTCTTAGAAGATACTATTTCTCCATGCTAAAATGTAGATATTAAGTAATAGCACTTAACTTACAGCAAATAGCACATCGCGTAGTGCTTTGAAAAATATAACTTTAATTTAAATACTTTTGGTATATTTAATATAATTCAAAATGACAATAACGAGTAAATAAACTACTAATGTAAAGCTACACTCTCAATGAAAAAATTACTCACAACTCCAGAATAATCAAATTCTAAATTACTAACCATAAAACCAAACGTTAAACATTTTAAATAATATAATTACCGTTCATCGAAAAAAAAATATCAAAGTATCAACTTTTAAGGAGTTCAACGTCTTGGCATAGACCTTCATTGACTACAACAACCCACCATTTTCCTGCTAGGTACAATGGTCACATGGAGCAATCATCACTGTCGAGCTCTACCAAAAACCAAATTTCAGTAAAACAATTTAAAGCAAGGCACTTTTTAAAAGTTTCTATTCTCAAGATTTCTTTGGTCCTCCACCACCCCTTTTAATCAGACCACCTCTCGTTTGATCCACTGTCTCGTCGGAGACTATAGTAATCTCCTTATCAATGGACCAAATCACCGTGCCATGTTTCCATTATAATCTCCTCAATAAGTGCATACGGTCAACATAGAAAGAAAACACACCAGAACTAAGAAACTTTTCACAGTACAGTAGTACACTTATAGGCTAGCACGAAGACAAGTTGCATGTGCCATATCTCAGTATTAATAACTATGTCAACAATGCCCACACTTAAACAAATACACTGAGCACAGGAGCTCATACAAAATTTCTGTTCTAGATGAAATATCGACAAGAAACAGCTACGAATCCATAATTACATAACTTGAAAAGCACCAAAGCCGTGGCTATGCCTAACTTAGTTCCAAATTTGAAACACAACAGAGTTAGAAAAGCACCACTTACATCTCCGACAGCAATAACTGTATGAAGTAGTGAAATCAAAGAGGTGCGTTGAACCCATACCACCGAATCCCCAAAGAAAAAGAGAGACTGCCATTTACTTCAAAATCGTCGTAAGTCAATTCACCTCACAAACCTAATTACCTGATACCCTCCAAAAAATAATTTCCTTTTTTTAAAACAACATAATAAAGCAGTAAACTTTATCCAAATTTGCAGGAGGAATGCCCAAACCTAGAAACATCAGCTAACTGATAACAATCCCAATCTCTTTAACTACTGCCACGTGTAACTAGCTCCAAAATCCAAATTCAAAAAATACGCAGAAACACATAAATAAAAGATTTTATTTTTTTAAAAATAAAAGAACAAAGAAACAGGAATTTTTGTTTGGTAAAAAAAATTCAAATAGAACACTGTGTCAGTCAACAAAATAGTGAAGCGGTAAAATTACTAACCCGCATCGATCACAGAGCTCGGCCAGTTCTCCGCTTCGGAGCCTCCAACCTTTCTTAGGTCTTTCAGGCCTCAATTCCTTGCAGTCAGAATTGAAGCACAGTTTGGAGGAAGAAGAAGAAGCCGAAGCCATATCGGCTCTGAACCCCAACAAATCCACAACCGCAACGGTTGGCGCGGCCTGATCTGCAATCAGGGAGAAGGAGAAGAAGGAGAGAGAAAAGGGAGAGGGTTTTAGAGAGAGAAAGTGGAGGAGAAGGCGTGAGTAGTAGTGAGTGTTTTTTAAGTGAGAGAAAGTGAGAAAACGGGGTTTTTAAAAAAAGTAGTAGTTGTTGTTGTAGTACCACTACTGTTCATTCGGCGTCGTCGTTTCTCTCTCCCTCCCTTTCCCAACTTTTCTCTTCTCTCTCTCTCCCTCTCCACGGACAAAATGGGAAAATTTGGTATCATCATTACTCACACTCTCTCTTCCAACTATATATATGTTTTTAATTTCAAACCTAATAAAATTTTAAACATTAATCTTTTTAAATGTGGTTATGTTATTAATGTTATTGTTTTTTCTTATTACCATTTTCATATTCTTTCATTACATAACATAAGACTTTTAAAACACACTACTTTACCACCAGCCTCTCCTTGACATGGGTTAGCCTTTGTCAGTTTTCACATTAAAGAAGAAAACAACACATCAGGGTCTCATTTAATAAAATAATAATAAAACTTACCTAATAATAATGTACTGTTTTAAAATACACTTTGTTATAGTATTTATGATTGATATTTACATAACATAAGTATAATATAAAGTATAATGGGTGAAAATGGAATGGGATGGGTGTAAAAATTGATGAAGGGGTTGTTATTGTATGTAGATAAAGAAAAGAGTGAAACATAGACAAGGCAAACACGACAAGGGCAGATCGGTAATTTGAGGGGGTTTGACTGGTGCCGGACGCGTTGGAATCGAAGTTAAGGAATGAGGATAATGCGAGCACGTGAAAGGAATGGAAGGGGCAAGTCGAGTCAAGCTCTCACGCGCTGCGAGTGGGGAATTTTGAGTTAGAATATCCAATTATCTTGCATGACCCGCGAGTTCAGGCTATGCAATCTCGTAATTTGCAACTTCCAACACCTGTTTCCACTTCTATCTTGTTTAGAACACACGCGCTTTTTCATTGTTAAGTCTTCACGTTATGTTTCTAACAACTTTGTGCGCCTTCAGAAAATTGTCCTTTTTTAATGTGTTCATTGTAAAGTCATGTTTGAAGAAGTTTAATTTATGCTTTATCCTATATATGAAGAAAAAAAGGAAACAAAAATAGAAAAAGAGTGGATAAAATTAATTTATTTGAATTGGAAACAGTTAAGAGCAAATAAAGGGAAAATTTGTTGTAGGTTCGATTGATGTGATTGAATAAAGTTCTTTTTTTGTTGTATATTAATATATTTAGAAAATAATTTATTGAATTTATAAAATAATTTAATATAAGAAAATAATTTCTAAAAATGTAAATTAGCTTAAAATAAAATATTATTATAAAACTTTAATAAACAAAAAAAATATATATTTCAACATAAAAAATATTGTTTATAAGATACCAAAATTTAAATTAAATAATTTTATTTTATTCATTATTTTAATTATTTTTATAATATAAAAATATATTACAAAAATATTAAATATATTGTATTAATAATTTTAATATTTTGATTTTAACTGTTTACTTTATTATAATATAATAAAAGATATTAATAAATACTAATAATATAATTATTAAAATATTTACTATTAAAAGAAACATAATCCATTATATGTTTTATTATAATTAATTATACATATTTTCATGATAAGTTTGCGCCATCTTGAGAAGTAAATTTACTATCCTGATTCTCTTTGTTCTATGTATTTTATGCATTTTTTTTTCACATGCATGTGAAGAGTACCTTTACTGACCCAAACACGTACTTACAGAATTTTTAACTTTTTATAAATTAACATGAGTATATACATAAATTTAAAACAAACATGTATAAATACTATGTTTCTACAAATTAAGTTGTATATACAGCTGAAGTTAAGCACAAAAAAATACATCTATTTATAATAAGAATTATTCTAAAAAAAACATGACCGCTTAATTAGGTTGCTGATTTAAATTTAATTTATTAAAATTAATTATACCGAAGTTTAAAATAAAAGAGTCTCTTTCTGAATAAGATATAGTCATTGTTCATTATTTTGGGAGTCACAATGTATCTCCATTAGGAAATGTGTAAAAAGTTGAAAGATAACAATACTTAAATACATGAAGACCAAGAATTCAAAATAAAGTAACTTCAATGTCACATATAATTTTAGAAAGTGAATAACATTGAGAATGATGAATAATCTTGGTTAATACTAAATAATCAAAACTATTACATTTTAAATCAAAAGTGACCCTTCAAGAGAAGCTTGGAGATGAATTAGGTATCATTCTATAGAGATATTTATGATTGAAGAATTGAGAATTCATGTATGGAAGCAATTCCCAAGCGTGCAAGTCAGTACTCTGCACATTTCTTGATTTTCATAAATGGCTTGCACAATTTTTTGGGTATTTAAAAATTGGTGCACGTCAAGATTAAGACGACCCGTGTTCCATGCTAGAAGAGGTGGTTTTGGAGCAATGGATGTTCCAACCAAATGCATGCATTGAAGTTGAAAATGACAACCCCAACAACCAATTTCAAAGGGGTGGGAAAATTCGTAGTCATCCTCAATTATCGGTGCAGATCAAACAATTTTGATTTTTGGTCTCATGATACCATAAACACACGTTGCACAATAACTGATTAACCAACCAATCTCGACCACATCTAAGCATCTACGACGCATGTTGCAACAACGTTGTTTTCCTCGTTGCTTGTTTCCTCCGAAAAACCAACACGTTTGCATAGTGCTCCAACCATAGATTAATTCAAGGTTTATTCAAATTTGTTCCAACCATAACTAATCACACCTTCGTATAAATGAAATTTTTTGTAACTATAGGATGCGTGTGGACTTTTTTTCCTATGTTAGGTTGGTGAGAAAACAAGAGTGCGACTAATCCAAAACTTTTCTATATAATGAGTGATTTTTATTTTTCAAAAGAATATAAACATTTTTTGTTTTTTATATGTTAGTTTGATGTGTTTACTTCTGAAAGTAAGTTGTTTACTGGTTATTTTAACAAGTGATTTTAGCTATTTCTTAATGGTATTAAATTTGCTTATTTGGAAAACACTTAAATCATTATCAAAATTAAAATTCTGCATAAAATATTAATTTAAGGTAAAGGCATGGTGTCTTAATCTATAAGCGCCAGAAAAGTTTAATTAAGGTCCACTGCTTACAAATGTCTCTTGTTTGTTTTGTTCTGAATAAATGGTTTGAACCTTAATTTGTAATATACATGCGAAAGATCTTGTGTACCCAACTTGATCAGCCCTTGACTTGACGTATCAAATATATTGTGTCCAAATTAAATATATTATTAATTAGGATTATGGCGTAATGTTTTATTCAAGTGTGTTCTATGGTGAAAAATTAATCTACAATATATATACAGAGTATTTTTAAATATGTTAATGCTTTAATTGGATATAATGTAGATGAACTTTGATATCTTGACAACCATTCATAAAAAGATAACTACTTGATAAATAACTATTAACATTCTAAGCATGTATCTTCACTTTGAACTTAAAATAATGTTCACGTATGTTATTATATTAGTAAATAAAGTAGTTAAGTATATTTTTTTTTCATAACTATGTCATTACCAAGTTGTATGTGCTAGGTGACTAAAGACAAAATAAGACAACAAAAAAAATTAAGCAATAAACACTTATCCTTTGGTTTATTTCTTGGGAGGATTAGAGTTGCCAACTAATCTTATTAGAAATATGCTGGTTTATATTAGTGGTTCCGTAAAATATATGAATTTTTAACCATTAGCTTTTGTTATGTTATGTAATTAGTTCATAACTCTACGTGGGCAAGTTTTTTTTTTTTTACTGGAATATTGACTTTTATAACAACCTTTTATCATGACATGTTTGATGTCATAGATTTATATTAATGTTATCTTATTTGCAATGATACGTTCAACTAGTAACATCAAATAGGACAAAAAAAACGTTAGGTTAAATTTTTACATATGAATACTCAATGGCCCATGATTAAGGCATGTGACATATGTTCAACCTAGTAATTTTATAGTTTTTGAAAGGTGTCAATGAGTGTTTTTGAAGAATTGGATAAGAAAATAGTGTTATTGGATATGAAAAAAAATATATTTGAATTTTAAAGTAATTGAGAATATTAAAAATGTATTAATGTTTTTTTAACACGATTTCTTAAAATATCTGTTAGCAAAAACAAGTGTTAAGATAATAATACAATAAAAATTGGAAATAACATTCACGCCTTTTAAAACTTCAACTTATAAAATAACGATAAACAAAAAAAAAAAATAAAATGCAAGTGTTGAGATAGTCATTTTTTGTAAGCATAACAAAATTATAATAAAAATAGTTATCGTTATTGTTGTTAGACATTTGGCTCTAAGAAGACTCCAGAGATTTATTCCCAGATTTAGCCCTTTTTTTATTTTTGTTATTTTTATTTGGTATTTGGGCTCATTCTAAGAAATTCCTCATGTAAGATCCAATCAAAGTGAAGTTCAAGCGTGAATAACAACTCAATCTAATTATTATTATTATTATTATTATTATTATTATTATTATATCTGGATAGAATATGATTATTGATTCAGATGGTATCTATATATCTATATTACGTTTAATATATTCGATTATTGGCATTTGAGTTAGTTATGTCAGTTAGATTATTGGCTTTATAAAATTAAATTAAATTGGTAATGTAATGAATAAGCATGAATTGAAATTAAAAGATGGATTACAAATAATTTGTTATAAAAAATAATTTTTTAAATATAAATTAAATTAAAATAAATTTTAAGTAAAAATTATATTTTAGAATAATAATATTAAAATATAAACTAATTGATAATTCATTATGTAAGTTTATATATATAAACAATTAAGTTTTATTTTTAATTTATTATATATAAGTTTTTTTCACAAATTGCCCCATGTGTGAAAAAAAAAAAAGTAGGTGATGAGAATTTCATTTTGTTTTACGTGTTTTTTTAACTTTTTCGTTTTTCAGTACTTTTTTATTCTTAGAAACAAATAGATCCTTTAATATAGTTTTGAAGTAGAAAGTGGATTTTAGGGAAAGGAAAAAAATAAAAAGATAAAAAGATAAAAAGATAAAGCAAATAAAAAAATGAAGTTATTTGGATTAATGAAAAAAATAAAGAAAACTTTTGTTAAAATTTATAATTGATTTAATTTATATAATAAATTTTAAAGAATTATAAAATACATATTTAAAAAAATTATCATTATTATTATATTATATAAATTATATTATATAACATAAATAATTAATCACGTTACATCAACGTATAAATAATTTTGCAGTGTAAATTAAATTAAAATAAATATAGATATATAAAATATATTTATTGTGAATTGTCTTTTTTTCTCTTTTCATTTTCTGTGAAAAGTATCTATTTGAATAATTCCTTTCACACATCACTAAACAGCGAGAGAGACTTTTATCACCTTTCTGTGAAAGAATTAAAATATTCACATTTTCGTATTTTGTTTCTTCCTTACCCAATCTAAGATGTTTATAAATTATATTTTGTAAAAACATTGATATTTTTTTTTTATTTACTACTTGATATTCGGAGGCAATATATCTATGATGGAAATCGATATTTCTCTATGTTTAATAATCGAAATCGAACTTACTGGTTCAGTTTAACTGGTTTATTGTATTTTCTATTTGAATCATAAAATTAATCTCAATTTGAATTGGTAAGAAAATCGATTAATTGATAAAAAAATTAGTTAAAAACTTATTGACAGTGGTTCATTAAATAATTGTTAATATTTTTTCTCAAAAATAAAAAGTAAAATATTTGTCATTTTCTAAAGAAAATTATTATTTTAAAAGAATAGTATTGTGTATTATAGAACCTTACACTTAAATATTTTGAAATATTTATATTTTTTATGTATTTTGAATGGTCATACTATAAGATGTGTGTTTTTTTAGTTATTAGTGTTATTAAATTATGATATTACGTGTTTTCAATTATATTTTATGCATAATTTAGTTATTAATATCAATGTTCTTATTGGATTTGATTAAACTATTTATGAGCTAAAAGCTTTAAGAATTTCAAGTTTCATAAGTTGAGTTGTGAACTGTAATAAAACAAAAAACAAAAAACACTTGTATGCATATGAGGTATGAGAATAAAAAACATATAAATACTCGCTTACAAATGATGTTTTTATGTTGATATATATAAAAATTAAAATAAACAATGTAAAAAATCATAAGAACAGTTATGAGTTAAAGCAATGAAGTATGATTTATTTCATAGGTTCTAAAATTCTTGCATTTACCCTTTTACTTATTAGTTATGATTGATACTATGTTTGAGATAAGTATAAAATCTCCAAACAAGTACCTGAATATATATATATATATATATATATATATATATATATATATATATATATATATATATATATATATATATATATAT
>Ga0209700_102494_pt1 | contig 37017 bp, 18 predicted proteins | sample SiratroredBW_FD_187528 | JGI IMG/M metagenome (GOLD analysis project Ga0209700, IMG submission 187528) | Root nodule microbial communities of legume samples collected from California, USA - Siratro red BW (SPAdes) (version 2) | ecosystem: Host-associated > Plants > Roots > Nodule | place: USA...
TGTTAAATTCCTAATTGTTGATTTGGGCCATTGTTGGTGACCACTTGAGGATTAGGAAGAGTTTATTGATATGCTCTATGATTAAGTTTAGAAAGACTTATTGTATCTGTTGATTTGGTATTAGTGAAGCATTTACCGTTCCGTGGGTTTTTTAATCTCTTTTGAGAGGTTTTTCCCACGTTAAATATTGGTGTTGTTTTCTCTGTTGTTTTTGATTGCGTATTGGATATTATTTGGTTGATTGACTGCATTCAGGGAGCTTCCATATTGTTTGGTTGGTAGTTCATTGTATTGTTTCCGCTGCAGGTACCCATCAAATAGAAAGTAAAGTTGGTGTTGGTTATGAATTGCAATTACCATCTAAGGTAGTACAATTAATGGAAGCCTAAAGTGTAAAAAAGTTCACAATAATTTTGAACCAATGCACGGTATAGTAACTGATTTGGTTCCCAAACTTTTTTGAGGTTTTAAATTGTTGGTTGTTCTATGGAAATCTAGGGTTGAAGGCGTGTGTGTCACAGGAAAAATCAAAGTTAACAAAGCAAAAATTGAAAGGAATGCAATATTGTGTATGTTGAGAATCATGATGAAAGGATCAATACAATAGGTGAAAGGTAAAATGATATTTAATTCCCTTATTCTGTATTTCAATGTGTCTGAATTTCAATAAACCTCCTTTTGTCTTAAGAAGAACTGAAGAGGATTACACAGCAAAAATATGCATTGGTTCAAAATTATTGTAAACTTTTTTACACTTTAGGCTTCCATTAATTGTAAAATTATTGTAATACTAGGTTCCATAAAGAATGCCATATAAATCATGATACAAACGAAGAATCACAATCCAAGAACTAAAATATGAAATTAAAAGCACATTTATTTAAACACTTGTCCAACTAAACCAAAGCATAATGTTATTTCTAAAACACATATTTAAACCTGGGAAGCTAATATGTAACTGAATATAATTACTCTAAAGTTGGTAAACAGTGTCATAATATAAATCAAGAACCATAATGAAGGAAACAATTACATACATAGATACATAGAAGTATATCTATTAGGCAGGAGACTAATGAATGAGACAATAAGCACATAACCATTTTATGAAACATATTTAAAATGTGGAAGGAAACACCTAGGTCAATATAATTAACAAAGATTAAAAATTGTTAGACAAAGTAGGAAGAAAAATGAAAAAAACTAAAACAGGTACATATATATATATATATATATATATATATATATATATATATATATATATATATATATATATATATGTGTGTGTGTGTGTGTGTAAAAAGAACTAAAATAAGAATGTAAACACTACAACTTAAAATAGTCAAAACAATCCAAAGAAAACTTGAATCCCCAAAGTTTTACCCCTTTATTTAGTTGCCCATGCACGTAATATTGTTTTTACTTCCCAAACTAAAATATTAGAAACTTGAAGTCCACTTAAAAATAGCAATCACATTAGCACATAAATAATAAAAGTATCAAAGAAAACGAAATATAATAATTGATAGAAATTCCCCAAGCTAGCACTGATTATAAACAATATGGATGGATGCCGAAGTGTTGCAAAAATAAGTGATTATGGATTTGTGAGTAGGTGGAATGTTTCTAGATAGAGGTTCAATCAACTCTAAAGAAAAAAGGTCTATGAAAAAAAGCTTAAGAGGGACTATCCTAGTGAATTTAAAACAAGTGAACTGCAAATTTTGCATAAATCTTTTATTCATTCCAAGTTAAAAATATACTAAACAATGTCTTTTATGTATTAGAGAAGTGGACGTCCAGAAAATTCAAATTGAAATCCTTAAAAAAGAGATACAAAGAATATATCAAGTGACATATTATTCATATTTTTCACACTTGTATATATGTACAAAGTGAAAGTATGTGTAGCTCTATTTTTAAGTTGGACATCTTAAGATTTCTCTTAGACTTAAGCGAGTCAAATATACTCAAGGTCTAAATATAAATTCAAAATCTTATACTATTTGACTAAAGATCCTATACTACTCAATCTAAATATAAAATTCAAAATATCTTGTATTATTATATATAATTTATTTCACATTAGAATTAATTTCTTCCCTGATAATCTTCGTGGAAACAATGCAAACACACATAAACGCCATCTTTTTCCTGTTCAACCGTAAAATAGAAAATATTAACAAAAAAATCAAAAATAAAATTTGAGAGTTTCTTAACCAAAATCCATAATACTGCATAGTGAAATACAAACATCTTATCTTACCCTTTTATTTCCTCTTCTCTAAACCTTTGAAGCTCCATTCATGGAGCTATATAACATTACAACTTAAAATATTTTGACAACCAAACTAGATTCTAAATTCTTACACATAAACACTATATTCATTTCCGCTCAATTGGTAGTCAAAAAATAAAAAATATAAACATTTAAGAACTTTCTCAACCAAAAACCATAATATTATTTAGTCAAATACAAACATTTTACCGCATTCTTTCATTTTCTAGTTTCTAAATTTCGAAGCTCCGTTCATAGAGTGATACAAATGCAATCCAAAAGATAGAAGACTAATGCACGAGAAAATAAAGTACAAAAATTAAGAAAAACACACGCGTCCAAAAAAAATCATGGATATGGTATAACATTCCGCAATTGAAAGGCGAATGATAAAAAATTGAAATAATAATAAAGTAACCACATAATAGGCATGGACAGATTGATATTTTCCCTAGTAATTTCTTTTCTTAGTGTTGTAGTAGATACATGCTGATACAGTGGACAAACCCTTGACTAAGAAATTTATAATTCAAGAATTAGAAGAATTAGACCAATATTAATAAATCATGTTCAGATAATAATAAAGTATTTCATCCCACAAAGGGTTATTATTTATAATATATACAAAATGCAAATTAGTTATAATTAGTAATAATTAGATAATATTTACTAACTACTGCAACTATATTTAGTAATTACAATAGTTATCTGTCTTTAATAGTAAAACTGATGTTACTATATGCACGTATTGCTCGCAATCTTTCATTATTTTGTGTGTATGTATATATATATCGTGTGTTACTTATTTTTGATGCATTTGCTTCTGAACATTCTAATGTTTAGGGTTATTGTGCCTTGTGACTCATGAGTGAGAGACAGTGAGTTAAGCTAGTGAGGGGTGTAGTATATATATATACATTACCAATTTGCTCTAACCTGCACAACAAAAGCTCTTTGCGTTTATTCTTAAAAAGGGTTATTCTCAGAAAAGAGAAGAACCAAGATTTGTGTTCTTGCTTGTTCTTGAGACAAGAAAAAGCAATGGCTGATATCTTGTCTACTCCAGAGAATGATGTAAGTAAAGATGGTCAAGAACATAGAGAAATTGAAGGCAAAAATGCAATGCAGGGGGAGCAGCAAAAGGAGTTCATTATCAGAGTTGGAATTGTGAAAGATGGCAAGTTGAGCATGCCATATTGGGTTGAACTGACCAATGACAAGTGGAACCTGTTCTTGTCTCATTACTTTGAAGATATTCTCTCAGGGCACCTCAAAGAAGGTGAAGATGTTACAGAAGGAATCGAAGTGAACGTGTATGATAAGGGTGGTCACGAGTTTGAGATGATGCTCAAGAAATGGGTGAAATATTCAAGCCCTTACTATGTACTTAACCGAGGGTGGTTCAGTTTCTGGAACCAACAGGGCTTGAAAGAGGACGATTTCATCATCATTCGCACCTTTCGCCATGCAATAACCAACAAATTATCCTTTGCTGTTACATAACAGAAAGTTAGGGATCTTTGCAGTGCACGTTTCTCAGCTTCATGCTGTGGTATTGCACCAATGTGCATGCATGATTTTGTTTTCTTCATAGGTCTAATGTTAATTCTTGCTGTTTTTTTGAGTTTTTTCTGAGTACATCACAGTTTTTTTTGTATTATTATTAATTCTTGCTGAATAACCATACATAATGTATGGTTATTATTTTCTTCATGAATGTTAATTCTTGTGGTTCGTGTCAATTTTTCTCGGTAACAAACATCATCACGGTTTTACTTTTACTATTATATATCAGCAAAGAAATTTATATGTATCTGCACAATGATTTCTCAAGTTCATTACAATTAAAATTGTGCAGATACATATAATGTTAGTATTATGATGCTATTTCTCCTTATAAATATATTATGAAAAGTAAAGTTGGTGTTGGTTATGAATTGCAATTACCATCTAAGGCAGTTCAATTAATGGAAGCCTAAAGTGTAAAAAAGGTTTGAGATTTTAAATTGTTGGTGGAAAGTTGAAGGGCATGCACTATGTTCTATGAAATCTAGGGTTGAAGGGGTGTGTGTCACAGGAAAAAATCAAAGTTAACAAAGCAAAAATTGAAAGGAATGCAATATGGTGTATGTTGAGAATAATGACGAAAGGATCAATACAAAATAGGAATTAAAGAAGAGAGACTTTGAAAGGTAAAATGATATTTAATTCCCTTATTCTGTATTTCAATGTGTCTGAATTTCAATAAACCTCCTTTTGTCTTAAGAAGAACTGAAGAGGATTACACAGCAAAAATATGCATGGTTCAAAATTATTGTAAACTTTTTTACACTTTAGGCTTCCATTAATTGTACTGTAAAAGGATAAATGAACTGATATAAAGTGTGTTTGGTTTAAACTAATGAATTATTTATCAATTAGTTACTTATTTTAATTTCTTAAAAATGTTATTAATGAATACAAATATTTTGTGGCGTAAGGCTTATGCTTTATTCACTCTCGGGTTGGACCAACCTTGACTCTGGAAGCATTTCGTTGGTCCAATATCATCCATTGATTATGTTTTTTTTTTTCTTTGTTTTTCTATAATAATAAATAATAAATAAATAATTTATTAATAACAAATAAAGTTATTTTATTTTTCAATTAATGGAGGTGATGATGAAGAAGGGAAAAAGTAATGTGGCTAATTAACGTAGGACGGTGTCCGAGATGAGTTTTGTCTGAAGCTGATGTGACTTTGGTGAATGAATGAATGATAAAAGAAGAGAAGCTATGACACAAAATCTTCAAAATCACAACCTCTTTCATGTTCAATTTAATAAGCAAATGTTAAATCAATTTAATTCTGGACCCAGTCCACACACCAAATTGTCTTTTTTTTTATTCTCCGAAAATATGAGACAAATTTAAAATTGAATTTAAAAGATGCATAACAATAAAACTCATCTTTGTCTAGGTAAACTATATTTTCTTTTACAAAATACAGTATCGAAAGTAATTAGTAAATCTAATTAAAAATAAGAATAATATCAAAAGCAAATAAAATTACTATTAATAATGCATTAAAAATTATAGATATTATCTTCTTTATATAAAATAGTAAGTACATCACTTAATTGATTACCTAAAACTATAATATATATTTTCTTAATTTAAAATATCTTAATTAGTGTTCTCATTTCATTAGTCATATATATAAATACAAAACTAAATAAATAGAATTAATAATAATGTCTTAAAATCTAGAAAAGAAAACAAATCTAAAACATTTTGCAAGAATTAAAATTGGATAGATTCCATATTTTTAGGATTTATAAATATTTGAAGCTCATTAGATGATTTTAAAATAATGCATATATTAGTATATAATATGGTGACATTGACTTTATAACTTAATAATCAGTCACTTTTTCAATTCAATTACCATCTTGTATTGAATTAAATTGATTCTAGAATATCCTTCATGCCCCCAAAAAGTGTCCAAAATAGATAACTTGATAAGCATTAAGGTTAGAGAAGAAGAAAGGAAGAAAAGGGACTGAGGGACCACTTTAACTAGAAAAGGAAATGATGTGTTTATCAATCACCCTTTATGCCATATTTCTCCAATATCCTTCTATATCATGGGAAAATATACTTTTTAAATGTCAATTTCCCATATTAAATGTTATATCTCTTACAAGTTGAGAAAACAAATTAATTTATTATCAAATTCTATTTAATAAATTCATTAAACTCACAGTAAATTCCTACATAAACATGAATCAGAAACGGGCAAGTTTAAATCAAATATAATTTTTTTTTTTATGATTCTTATCTTCACAAATGACATCATTTTATTACAATGTAACTGTTTTAAAAAATTAACTTTTTAAATTATCTTCACATTAAAAACTCATGTTATTGTTACGAAGTCAAAACATTAAGTTATTGTTTTTATAAAAATAGTATTACATATATATATAGGAGTTGAATTAATGAGTAGGGTTTATTACAACCTTGGTGAGGCTCATGCAGAATGAGTAGATCCCTGAATCAGGAACAATCATGCATGGTGTGTGAATGAATGCTGCACTTTGCAGATAGATACTGTAAGAAGAGGTTATGATTCATTGCAGATAGAACATCATGAAAAAATAACAACCCTGTCACTGAAACCATCAATGAATGACCCTACAAAAGTGCCTCAATCATACAACTCTAAATTCATTGCCATCATCACTACATTTTTAGCGGGTCCCCTTTTGCTCCTCTGTATTATCATCACCATTTATTGATTTAATTTCCAACTGCAATATTATTAATATTTTTCACACATCTCTTGTAAAAATCAAATAAATTAATATCATTTGACTAAGCAAAATAAGTTACTCTCAAATTAAACTGTCCCTTTGAACATACATTAGCGTACGTTTAATATTTAGTATCTGTCAGAAACAACAGTTTCACACACATATATATATATATATATATATATATATATATATATATAAACAAAACCTGTGACTCACTCTCTCTCTCTCTGATCTTACACAGATCACATGCACCACATCACTCTCATCCACTACAAATTGAACACACTTGTTCAAAACTAACCTATTCAGCTACTTGGTAGTGTAAAGGACCAACCTTTTCTCTTTTGGCTTTCTCTTCTAACCAAACCCACATCAACCACTAAACTCCATTTGGTAGCAGCCATTTTTGCACACTGCATCAACACACAATTTACAATTACTGCTACAACTGCATCATCTCATATTCATCATGCTTCATGCTCATTTATTGCCAACAATTTGTGGCTCTCAAACCTTCCTCCTAATAATTGAGATTTCAGATTAGGACACAACTTTAGTTACCCACATAGCTAAAGTTATCATCTTTCTCTCTCCCTCTCTCTGTTCCAATCTCTTGATGCCAAATTTAGCATCTGGGTTCACTCCAATTTCCTCTTTCTTCTTTTTCTCTTGATGGGTTGCATTTATTCGCGAGTGTGCATAGGCGATAACTGCAGAGGCTCCAGCATCAACGGTGACCCCATAACCAGAACCACCGATGTGGGCGAAGTCGCCAATTTCTCAGCCTCCTCTTCCGACGTTGAGGAAGGTGAAATCAGAGACCAGCTCAACCAATTGAGCATCACGCGAGACTCCGAAACCGGAATCCGAAGACTCGCTAGGGTTTCAGCGCAGTTCCTGCCGCCGGATGGTTCTCGAATCGTGAAAGTGCCTTCTGGAAACTTCGAATTGCGATACTCGTTTTTGTCTCAGCGAGGGTACTACCCCGATGCGCTGGATAAAGCGAACCAGGACAGTTTCTGCATCCACACGCCTTTCGGTACTGTGATTGTTGAATTTGTATTTTGGGTTGTTTCTGTTTGTGGCTGAGTGGCTGTGTGTTGTGTTATTTGATCCTCATTGTGTATGGGGGGTTTTGTCTCGACAGGTACGAACCCTGACGACCACTTTTTTGGAGTCTTCGACGGCCATGGTGAGTTTGGAGCTCAGTGCTCGCAGTTCGTGAAGCGGAAGTTGTGTGAGAATTTGCTGAGGAACTCGAAGTTCCGTGGTGATCCTGTTGAGGCTTGTCATGCGGCGTTTTTGGCGACGAATTCGCAGCTGCATGCGGATGTTTTGGATGACAGCATGAGCGGGACGACGGCGATCACGGTGCTGGTGAGGGGGAGGACGATATACGTGGCGAATTCCGGGGATTCGAGGGCGGTGATCGCGGAGAGGAGAGGGAAGGAAATTGTGGCCGTTGATTTGTCGATTGATCAGACGCCGTTCAGAAGTGATGAGCTTGAGAGGGTGAAGATGTGTGGGGCGAGGGTTCTTACTTTGGATCAGATTGAGGGGTTGAAGGACCCTGATGTGCAGTGTTGGGGCACTGAGGAGGGTGATGATGGTGACCCTCCGAGGTTGTGGGTGCCCAATGGGATGTACCCGGGAACGGCTTTCACCAGGAGTATTGGTGATTCTATTGCGGAGACTATTGGGGTGGTGGCGAATCCTGAGATTGTTGTGTTTGAGCTCACGCAGGATCACCCTTTCTTTGTGCTTGCTAGTGATGGGGTGTTTGAGTTTCTCTCTAGCCAGAGTGTGGTTGAAATGGTATGGAAGATCTCTTTTATTGTTGTGTGGCTAGCTTTTCTTTTAAGCCAGCTTTATTCTTATGCGAAGGCATGCATTTTTTTTGTGTCTTTTTTTGTTGTTGGAATTTGCTTTTATGTGTGTACTAAACAAGTTGGTGGCAAGGTTATTATTTCGTTTCAGTGGCAATCACGATCTGGCGCAATTAATGTTAGTTACTGTGTCTCTCTCATGTTTAGAATTAGAATCGGGAATTAGGGACTAGGAATCTTTCTGAAAAGTAGGAGACCAATTTATGCAACGGGGGACTTTTTGACAGAAAATTCAAATTCACTCCTTTGCATAAAGCCACACGGAAGTTAAGGGAAACAGAATTTTCCATATAAGGGTGTCGGGAAAGAAATTTACAGTGGATTTCTAGAAATTGAAATTATATTCCAGCCAAACTTTAGCATCAGAAAACACTGTTCCAAACCACTTTATTAGTCCTTCTACACTTAAAAATAAGGAAAATTTTTTGGGTGAGTATTGTTTGTAATAGTCACTTTGGTGATAATTCACCAAAACATATTGTTTTCATATATATGTTATAAACGGGAGGGAGCAATTAGTCTTTTCATTATGAAGCTGTTTTTCTGTTTCATGCAAGACTTGCTTTTGTAGAATTGCGAGAACACTATCCAATTGAAACCAAGCTTACCATTTTGTGACTGAATTTGATTTTAATGAGAAATGATTTTTAGAAGGGTGCAATGCGCCTGCAATAGTACCAACAAGTTTAAAATTTCATTGTTTTCAGTTTCAAGATTTAATCGTCTGGTATTAGTCTAATAATCAACTGGTCATGTGTTATGGTCAAATTGGTTGCAATTTTTGTTGAAATTCGTCTCTTTAATTGAGCCTAGCAGTTGAAACGTTTAAGGATTAACTGAATCCTTTAAGACGTAAATTATTTAATTGCATCATACTTTTGGTAATTCAGTGCCATGTAAGCGTAGGTTTATCTAGTAAATTTTTCTCCCTCGTGTTGGATAGATAATGATATGAAAAATACAGATCTTTCGGGTAATGGTATTGTCAAGCTGTCCAGTTGATGTGGAAATGTACCTGGGCATGTCTTCATTCATAGAAGCTTGGTCAGAAATTTCCATGTTCAAACTAGGTTGATGCATCCATGACCTTGGAACTATCTTTCCAAAGTCTAATTAAATCATAAAGCTAATCCTTACATATTGCTGATAACAATACGTGTAAATGACAACCATGTGCATTTGATCATTGAACTGGGTTTTGTGAATTTAATTTAATGCAACTTTAAACCTAGATATGGTGTAATGTAACATCCAATTTAAGTAAAATATTTGTCTCTTAATTGCCATTATGTTTCCAGGTTGCAAAATTCAAAGATCCTCGTGATGCTTGTGCTGCAGTTGTGGCGGAATCTTATCGACTCTGGCTGCAATATGAAACTCGTACAGATGACATCACAGTCATCATTGTACATGTAAATGGGCTAACAGAAGTATGGTACTTTTCCTTTTTTGTCCTGCTTCTCTTCAATTATATTATTTCCAAGAAATAGTCACACATTCATTTACTTTGTTGTTAGTAACTGATCTAATCTTTCAAATTAGTCTACTGTTGGTCAGAGTCAGTCGGCTAGTTATGGTGATGTTTTGCGAAAACCTGTGCCACAAGTTGTAGAGGTGACAGGTTCAGAATCCCCTTCCACCTTTGGCTGGAGTGCTAGAAACCATCGTGTAAGACATGACTTGTCAAGGGCACGCCTCCGAGCACTTGAAAGTTCCCTAGAAAATGGGCAAGCTTGGGTTCCTCCCCCTTCAGCCCATAGAAAGACATGGGAAGAAGAAGTAAACCCCCTCTCCATCTTTTGATTTTACAATTGATTTAGCTCTTCTATTTTTCATTTTTTTATTTACATTGATAACAACATTGGTATGCTACTATAAAGTCATAATTTTTAGTTTCTCCCACTGGAAAGTTCAATGACTGTGAACCTTTGACGGTGCTTCATCTTCATATGCCACAGGCACACATAGAGCAGGCATTGCACGATCATTTTCTCTTCCGAAAACTTACCGATTCTCAGTGTCATGTTTTATTGGATTGCATGCAAAGAGTGGAGGTCGAACCTGGGGATATTATAGTCAAACAGGTCAGTTTTCTAGTTGAAACTTGAAAATAGAGTTGTGCACAGTCCAACCCGGGGATATTGTAGATTTCTGGGGCAGAAAGTGAAGTTTACCATTCTTGAATGGAACATGCCTTTGGATCTTGTTAAAAATTTCTTGGCTTTGATTATATTTATAATTGCACAATTCTGACAAAATTTATACTTTGCAGGGTGGTGAGGGTGACTGTTTTTATGTTGTTGGTAGTGGAGAATTTGAGGTCTTGGCAACTCAGGTTTATAAACTTTGTCATTTGATTGCTCTATTGATTTGTGATGACTCCACAGATATTCTATTAGGAAAATATGGAAAATTATACAAGCCAGAGGCAAAAGGCAAGGGTCATGGCATCTGCATTTTAAAAACTTCTTTAAATGTTTCTTTTCAGCTTTCCATGCTAGTAATTTTTCATTCGTTATAAAGTTCTAAGATTTAACATCTTTCAAAAACCCGCTTGATGTTATTTTTAAACCCCAGTCCATCATTTCAGCTCATGTAAAGAATGCTGCCTGTACCTAGTCTTTTCTAATATGTTGTGTGTTTTTATATTGTCATTGAGATATGTTACAAATCTTGTTCAACATTCATTACTATGGCAGGAAGAAAAAGAAGGGGAAGTACCTAGGGTTTTGCAGCGCTACACAGCTGAAAAACTCTCATGTTTTGGAGAACTTGCTCTAATGTGAGTCACTCGATCATACACTTTAGCACCTTGTGGTTCTTCCACTCAATTGAAGCAATTCTTTTTGGCATGCAACATATCTAGTCATTGAAGTTCAACTATTATTGCATTATTTCGGAATATATGGAATATTATATAAATTTTCCAATCAGGGTTAAGAACTAAGCTTTTGCAACCTATGTTTTTTGTTGGAAATATGCGGAGTCATTTTTATGAGGGTGCCTTGACATAACAAGGCTTAGTTTGTTGTTGTTATTGTATTTAAAGTCATTTTGATGTTTTTTCTTACTCTTTTTTCATATGTAGCTGCTACGACAATATTAGTTTTTTGCTTTGCCAATTTAACACTCTTGTTTTTTCTAAAAATGGCATTACAGGTACAATAAACCACTCCAGGCTTCTGTACGTGCTGTAACAAAAGGCACTCTTTGGGCTTTAAAACGAGAAGATTTTCGTGGGATTTTAATGTCAGAATTCTCTAACTTATCATCATTGAAGTTGCTTCGGTCTGTAGATCTCCTCTCAAGGTTATCAATTTTACAACTCAGTCAGATTTCTGACTCCCTTTCTGAAGTTTCCTTCTCAAATGGGCAGACAATAATAGACGATGTAAGTTTTTGCTTGGTTGCTTTAATCCTTTGTTCTCTTATCTTTTCTTAATGACCTTCAGTATGTCTTTGCAGAATGAAATCCTTGCATTGTACATTATACAGAAGGGATGCGTAAAAATCACTTTTGATTCTGATTTATTGACGAATCCAAATGCCTACAGCCTCAAGCCTGACATCCAAAACGAGGAGGATGATGTTCAGAGCAGAACAGAACTATCAATAGAGAAGCCTGAGGGAAGCTATTTTGGTGAATGGGCCCTTTATGGGGAACGTGTTGGTTCCGTAAGTGCTGTTGCTGTGGGTGATGTTGTATGTGCTTTAGTAACAAAGGACAAATTTGAATCTGTTATTGGCTCCTTACAAAAGATTTCTCAGGAAGATCACAAGTACGTTTTAGTATGTGCATGTGTTAGACGACAGCTATGCTGTTCTGCTTGTATGCTTATATACTGCACTTGAAAACAAAGTTTCATATCATTGACACCATTAATTTAATCATAGGTCAAGGGATAATTCCAAGGAGTTGACTACAAGAAATTATGATTTTTCATCCCTTGATAAAGTCCAGCTCTCAGATTTGGTAAGAGTTTTCTGTTTCATTCCAATTTTTTGGGAATGAGATCCTCAAATTAGCTTATGGACTATTTTTTTGGTAGGAGTGGAGAAAGACACTGTATTCCACTGACTGTTCTGAAATAGGGGTTGCAAATTTAAAAGAATCAGGTACAGAAATATTTCTCCTATTTCTTGCATAAAACATAATGAACGAATTATTTAATCCTGAAAATAATGGACTTCCATAAATTTAATTTTTCAATTTTTTACTTTTTACATCAAGTGATTAACAATTCAATTCCCGAATGTAACTCAATCAAGTTTTTTTGTAGATGAAATTGATATAAACCTACCAAATCTTTGGAGGATTTGTTCCCTTAATCAAATTTTAAGATTGATGTTGTTAGTGGATGTGAAAAACATTTGAAAAAGGACTAAATCGATGTAAGCCTAATGTTTTAGTCGCCAAAATATCAATATTTTCTTAGAAGTGTGACTTTTTTCTTCATAGCTATCTTGGTTTCCTTTTCCTACATCAATTAATAGCCTTTAATGTATTCCATAGTGATAAAAAAAAGTGTATGTTGGATTTTTTTTTTTTTGCTAATGAAATTTGCTGCATGAATACATTTTGGTACAGAGAATTTGCTTACTTTGAAGAGATTTTCTAAGCCAAAGGTGAAAAGGCTTGGAAAGGAATCACAAGTCTTGAAAGAGAAAGATTTGATTAAGGGTTTGGGCTCTTCAACTAGTATACCACAGGTTTTATGCACTTGTGCTGATCGCGTGTATGCTGGAATACTGCTAAATACTCGCCTTGCTTGCCCTTTGTCCTCCATACTTACAAGTCCTTTTAGTGAATCAGCTGCCCATTTTTGTGCTGCATCTGTTGTTACTGCCTTGGAAGACTTGCACAAGGTCTTGTATCTAAATAATTATTGTCTTCACTTTTATGCCTTCTTTGGCTAGTCACTAAGGTTGCCCTTTCCTTTATCATTTCATACTTGAATTTCAGAATGGTGTTCTCTACAGAGGTGTGTCACCTGATGTTTTGATGTTGGAGCAAACAGGACACATACAGGTTCGGGAACTTTTGTTTGATTGCTTTTCAACACATCCATGTTTATCTGTGGTGTATTCATGGTGAATCTTCCATAATTATGGCAGATGGCATTGCAATAAATGATGGATGCATGGCAGCCATGTTAAAGACTAAAAGTATGCATAATATAGATACAACAAATCTAATACCTCATCAATAATAATGAAGATAATTGAAATGTTATCTAACATATCAAACTAAAATTATCACAATTCCCTGACTGTAATATAAATGCAAGTGTGTCCCAGAATAAAATCTAGTTAGATGTCTTCAAACATTTAAGTTGAAGAAAACTTAGCTATCATACAGTATAAGCATAAAATGAAATAAATCCACTTCTTAATTATCATGTAAAACCATTCATAGTGAAAGAGTTGAATATAAGAAACCATAAATACATACCTTTTCAGTTCTTATCCTGTGAAGCGATCGATTCTGTTTCATGGATAAAAGTAGTCAATTATCATGTGTAGTAACGTATTTTTGAGGTAAACGTCCCAGGTAAGATCATACACCTCCCCCTGTCTCTGCAATCTGCATCTGAATGCAATAAAAACCAAACAAAATATTTTTGAGAAGGCCACTAGAAACTACAGGTACAAATAATGAGTACAAATCAAGTAGAGATAGAAATTGTGAATACATTCTCACTTGGCTGCTTTTTTCTGATGTTATCATCATTTTCATTTTTAATTATCAAGTGGGTAATTTATAATATAAAAACTCCAAAGTATCCTTTAGGTATTAATCCAGTGTGAATCATAACCCCACCGTACTGCCACACTGCCATAGCACCATCGCTCGCTGCATTGTCATCTACATGTTATCACATTCTGAGTAATTTACTTCATTTCATTTCCACAATGGAAGCAATTTGATAGCACTGATATTTATGTCATTTATGTTGCTATTAATACTTTTTCCCCTAAAATTTACCTGATAAAGGGATATCTATAAACAGTTATTCATGTTATGACACTATCTGATCAATTATTTTTTGTATGTACTGATTGCAGCTGGTGGACTTCAGATTTGGAAAACAGCTTTCTGGTGAGAGAACATTCACGATTTGTGGGATGGCAGATTCTCTGGCTCCAGAGATTGTTTTGGGGAAAGGCCATGGTTTCCCCGCCGATTGGTATAAAATAAAACCTTGTCCAAACACATTAATTCTCCTTAAACCACACAATTCCTCCTGTCAGTAGCAAACTTCTGTCTTTATTTCCTCAATAGCAAAATAACCTAAACTAGAATAGCATTTACTGAATGTATAATTAAAGCTTCCTTTGAATTGTAATCTGTAGGATTGTAGTTACAACTGACTTGCATTACATCAAATTGGATTGAAAACTTTTTAACACATGGTTCTTTATAGCATTTACCAATGTCAAGGTCTCTTATGATTATGCAGGTGGGCATTGGGAGTTTTAATATATTTTATGTTACGTGGTGAGATGCCATTTGGATCATGGAGAGAAAATGAACTTGATACAGTTGCCAAAATTGCAAAAAGGAAGCTACATATTCCCGAGAGTTTCAGCTCTGAAGCGGTTGATCTCATCTCCAAGGTATTGCAAGAACCAAGACTCTCTTTCTCTCAAGATAGTCTATGTAGTTTGCATTGCTTAAAATATACGCAATGGATGCTTGAGAACATCCATTCATACTATCTCTAACTGGATTTTATTTGACTGATTGGTTCAGCTACTTGAAGTGGAAGAAAACAATAGACTTGGAAGCCAAGGTCCTGATTCTGTCAAGAGTCACCCATGGTTTAGTGGTATTGAATGGGAAGGGATTAGAAACCACACTTTTCCTGTTCCTCAGGAAATTATTTCTCGTATAACACAGTACTTGGAAGTTCATTCTGAGGACTGTGGTACTGGCCAACCTGGCTCGCCTTCACAGGAGGTAGAAGAACTTAATGTGCCTGAATGGCTTGAGGACTGGTAGAAGAATGACCATTACTTTTTGTATTCTTTTTGAAGTTTGGCACTCCACCAATATTTATCATTGCTTTTCTGGACAAATTGCAATCCAAGAATGCAGTTAACCAGAAAATGCAAACAGAGTAACAGATGCAAAGTATTCCCTATAATCTTTTAGTTGCAGACTGGGTAGGTTAGGTTTATTATCTTCTTCATCTCTTCCCTTTCTCTAAATTTTTTTGGGGGTAATTCCCCTACTCTGTAAATATTATATAATTGTAAATGATTGAATTTCTTTTCAGTCAATTGCAATTCAAGCAACACATAAAAGTGAAACTTATTTTTGTTCTTACTCAACTTTTGTTGTTTCACATCAAATCTGGGGACAATTTCTCTTTCTAACACAACGCTTTCTCCTTTGATTTATCATTTTGATAAACGCGTTTTATTCATTTAGTGAAATCTTTATTTCTTTCCTTTTCATAGTGGAACACGGATTACATAAATTATATCTGTATATCGTTTTGTTGTTTTAAGGATTATTGGTGACAACACACCTTTCATTATGGGAAGCAACACATAAAGTGTTATTTTGTGAAAAAAGAAAGTATCGTGTTTCTTGATAAAGTAAACAAAATTATTCGTGCATTTAACTTTTATATTTTCTATACAAAAAGCACACGAAAAAAATAGAGAGAAATGTGAAATAAGATAAGTGCTACGATGAAGAAGGATGAAAACAAATCTTACAAAAAAATATTGCTGAGAAGTGTAACAAAAATATAATTTCAAATTTAATTCTTAGTGTATGATTAGAAAAGCGACACAGTAACAAAGATTCTTCAACAGTCAGTAGTCACAATAAAGCAAATTCCAGATTATCACGTTTGGTTGCGCAGTAGACTGATCCAAAGTTGTCCCATGAATGAAAGAAACCAAAAGGTTGTCCTTCCAATTTTCAGCAACATACCAGAATTGCTTTTCGTTCATGCAAATGCATGTTCATTTTAGTGCTTCTTATCTCCTTTCTTCTAATATAATGTGATGGTGGCAATTCAAAGTGAGTGATCTTTCACATCAAGATTCAACATGCCTTTTCTTCAAAATAAACCTCATTATTAAGAGAAAAAGTAGGAGAAAAGGAAAAAAAATGTACTTAGCATTCAAATTTGTGTCCTAAAAAATTATACCCTATAGGGGACATATTATAACAAAGAGATTCCTAACGTCATCATAATGTATTCATTACCTGTTTTCAACTTTGTTTTTTATTCAATCGCTTTCACCCATAGTTTAAACCAAAATATTTTAATCTGATAATGACAAGGAGACCTACCCCCTAAAAAAATGTGACCAATCTTAAAGTACATTGACAAATGTAACAATACTTAATGTTAACATGGCGCATTAAATACTCTTAAATAAATTTTCATGCAGCATGTAAGCACCTTGTCTATGTAGCACCTAGCCGTCTTTAGATCTGCATAATACAAAACTATTGACATAGCAGACAGAGTTAGTGTGTAAAAAATGGCTGATATAATTGCTGAGGTCACATTTGGCAATGCCACTCTTCATTTCTCCTTCAAAATAGTGGAATAGGACTTATTTTTTGCGTGTTGTATTGCCTCTCGTTCGCCATGAATTATTATGCACACTTCACACAGAAGAAACTGACAAAAACTACCCCTTACTTTAAAAAACTTCTTCAGGTTATGCATATTATAGGCTATTATTCAACCTAATGACATAAATTACTGACTTAGTTTTATTTTTTAGTATTGATTGACTTGACGCAAATTGGTTAATTGGCAATTTACCATTGGTTATTGGTTACTTATTAGATTTGATCCATATAAAGAAAAATTGAAGAGTAAGAGAGGTGTAAGACCAGAAATTTTAGGATTGGTTAAGCATATAAAAACTTATTAATTTGCTTAATCAAATATCAGTGCTTCAGATCTTTGAACTTTTGGGACTGATCCATTTTCTCCTCTTGCTTAATAAAATAGTTAAAGAAAAAGGATGGAATAAAAAGAACTTGTTTGATTAATGAAACCATGGCATTATTCGGCTACTTGTTGCCTGAGTTCAGTTGTTAATAATGTGCAATGTTTATCTGTTACGCAAAGAGAATGGAAGGGATATAAAATATGAGGAAGATGAACATATTTAAATTAAAGGGCTGACACACATACACAGCATTATTTAGCACAACGGCATGAAGCTGTCTTCTATTATTCTTGTTGAGAATCAATAGAAAATTGATTATGAGATGAAAAAGAAGATAAATTTTACGTTTACAAGGGGTTTCTATTACTCTGGTCACGAGGGGTACTTAAATTTTATGTCATAGAAAGATTTTTATGCAGATCATAAGAATTGAAAAAATAGAGAGATTGATTGAAACGAAAACAAGGAACCTGTACCTGCTTTGCTTATATGTATACTATTCAACAAAAAAAATCTAAAATCTATACGAAGTTGTTGAACAAGAACTGAAACCAAACCTCAGGAAGGTTGGATTGGTTATAGATCTAATGGTAGTTCTTTATCCGGAGACAGCTGAGACCTTCTTTCTCTATTCACAAACCATTGAGCTGTTCTTTTAGCTATTGGAAACCAAATCTGCCTCATTCTTTCCTCTTTAAGGTTGTTTTGAACAGAAGAAGAATCCTTGAAGACCCTCATCTTCATGCCTAAATCTCCAAATCTAGAGACAGCAGTGATTTCTGACATTGACCTTTTCTCACCAGGGTTCACATACTTTGGTGCAAGACTTGATTTTCCTGCAGAATCTGATGTAAAAGAAGGATCCTTTTCTGAAACTGATTTGATGTTGCTTAGTGCACTAACTTTGCTCTCGAAGGAAATCTTCCTCTCCATCTCCTCCTTGATGTTCTTAATTTGCTCATTTTCTGACACCTCTCTTGGGGTTGACATCAGGTCTGCATTTGACTCGATGTTGCTGAATCTGTTGCTTGATGTAGCATTCAGCATCTCCGAATTCAAAAACATAAGGTCTGAAGAACTCACGTTGCTCCACCTGTGCTTGAACACAACATCAGATATAGTAATCATGTGGTTGTGTTTATGATACCCCTTCTGGTTACCCTCACTATCTTCTGCTCCATTTTGGATGAGCAATTCTTCTTCCTGGACACCCTTTTCCATTTTCCGAAAGCTGCTTCCAACACTGAATCTTGATGAACCATGATGCTCTTCCTCTCTCTGCACAAAGATCTCCAAGTTAGATTCTTCACCTAGACCTGATTGGTTTGCTAGCCTCCTTAAACTGTTTGAATATGTGAAGGTAGTGTGGTCCTCAGGGTTGACCTTGTGCCTGCAAATAGGACAGCTAGAGTGCCTCTCAAGCCAGTTGTCTATGCAATCAATATGAAAAGCATGCTTGCACTTTGGTAGAAGTCTGAGAACTTCAACATCTTCAAACTTTGATAAGCACACTGCACACTCCAGCCCTTCCTTTGACCCTTTGAGTGAAGAGAATCTAAAGAAGGGGAGTGATTCTATGACAGTCTTGTCAATTCCTGAAAATCTAGACCTTGATCTCACAAAAGTTGGTAGATTTTCTCGGTCCCCTAGAGAAGCTGAAGCGCCACGGTGTTGACAGAATTTCGCATACATGAGAAGAAAGAATGTGAGTAGAAACATGACACCAAGGATTCCTATGACAACAGCAAGGCTTGGCTGGAAATTGGACACAGCATCTCCTGAAGGTTCAGCAGTCTGTGCTCTAACATGGAGGGATAAGATTGAAAGAACAAAAAGGATAACACCAAGCTGATTCATGGTTCTGGTTGTCCTCTTGCATTCTGCAGCAGAAGTTTGACAATTGACGAGTTGAAAGCTTATAGATTTATAATGGGGTTGTTGTGCATGGATATTATTCAATGATTCTCCCCCAAATGGCAACCTTTCCTTATGTCAGTTTTCTTGGTTTCTTCTCAGGTTACGTTTTGCGTCTAACTTGATTCTTCATATAAAATATCATTAAAATATTCGGGACTCGGTAGTGACCACAAGGTGGTGGGGGTGGCCTACAATTGTATTTAACTCGGGTTTTTGACTTGGTTTTGTGTCCAATGACATATGCTATGACAAAGCAAAGTTTTCTAGTTTAATCCTTACGCCACCTTGCTGGTAATACATGGGAGATTACTCCATAATCTCACCTTGCGTATGAAATTGAATTTTGAACTTAACCTCGTTTTGGTTTTGTCTGTACTACTTAATGCTGATTCTTTGATATGACTTTTAAAATTAACAGACTTATTATATAACATGATTTGTGTAATAATTAAATCACGGTCTAGAAGACATTTATACTTTTGATGTATGTGTTATTTATTTTATGTTTCTTAAAAGTTACATTATTACATATGGGATATGTGGATGACAATGTCAAAGGTAGTAAACCCCACAGAGGATTGGGAACAGTGGTAGGTAAAAGCTGTGTTTCAGGGCAAGAAAAAAGTCATTTGTGAGGAGGGTTTAGGCCATGCCTTCGTGAGAAAATGGTGGGGAAATAGCCTTGGAAAATCAGAAAAAAAAAATGTCAAAGGTAGTTATCACATCACATTCCATCAGTCAAGGAGTTGGGTTAAGTCTACCTTTGCAGCTGCTCTTGCAGCTAAGGCAAACCTTCAAGATATGGATCTTAAACCAGAAATGCCACACGTTTTTTAAGAAGGGATATTATGATCTCATTTATCAACAGAAAAAGTACATGAAAAATTAGTTTGAGAAGAAAAAGATTATCTGATCTGGCTGCATCTACTATTTGAATATGAAACTGATATAGGTTTATGTGGAATTTAATATATTATCAATGCTCAATGATGATCATGAATCCTTCACTAACCTTCCTAACAACAACCTGTTATATTCCTCTCAGTACTTATATTTTACTAATAGCGGCCAAGTTAACTGCATCAGTTTCGCTGACCCTGCAAAAGAAACTTAAAAAAGAAAGTGTTGAAAAACGATGTTAATATACAGATTTCAAGTTTGATTTAGTCAATTATAATAAAGCATTCAAAAAAGGACATGCTTGTCTTGCTGCTTCCTAATAAAAGCTGTGATGTTGCAAGACTTCGTAGCAAAGAGGTAGAAGGTTATGTAAAACGTTTGGTCAAAGCAATGCTTTATTTTTTTCCATGCTAGTATTGTGACAGCAGCAGCGGAAAAGATAACGCTAATGATACGTGATAAACACGAAAGAGTTATGGGTGAAATTATTGTCCTTTGGCATGATGCCATATTTAAGCTCTGAATTTAAAATGGAACTGCTAGATTTGGATGATTATTATTTATTACATGTTGCAAGATAAGGAAGAAAGAGTTAAAGTAAGAGTTTAGTTTTGATATAGTATTATCCATGCTGAATCACGTGTTACCACACTTTTAAACGCCGTGACTAGATAGCAAAATAAACTGTAAGTTTGCCAAGACAACAAACTGATATTAACAATGAAACAAAATGTGGTAAATATGTAAGATTTGAAGCTCCCTGTCTAAAAATGGAATTTGGCACAAAAACTCTTATCCTGTGGGACAAGTGAGGCTCCGTTTGAGCATGGGGAAAACAGAGGGAAATGACAGTTCAGGAGGGTCATTAATTCCCTTGTGAAATGGAGTGATCTGGAAGAGATTTTTGCCCATGCCCCTTTTGAATGGACTTGTCACGTTTCTAGAATGGAGAGTTTGGAAGACAAAAGCATCGGTGGAAGTGGAAAGTGAGCGCAGGTTTTCTGGAAGTTTGACGTTTGATAATTGAAAAGGAAGCATTACTTTTAGCAGCAATGACAATAATGATATACACCATTCTAAGCAATGTTTAATCTTAACCACACGTGTTTGGTTACTTCACTCATTTTAAGTGCCTACAATGTCGTGAAATTTAAAAACTTCAAAAAAAAAATCTTTATATTAATATAAAATGAAGAATTCAAAATAAGTCTTTCAAGCCTTAAGAACTGTTGTTCAGATGTGGAATCGTTACTCATCTAAGAACTGAACTGCTACGTCAATTGCTCAAATGGTGAAACCGGATAACTAGTTTCTATGTTTTAAGAACTCTCCTCCATAAGCACCTTCTTGCATACGTTCTAATAAAAGCTTGAAAATAATTGCTACAAGGGATTGGTTATCCTCAACTTTTGAAGTCCATTTAGTGCCCAACATGACCTTGGTAATCTGGAAACAACAATACTGTATAGATCCTTGGACAGATGATGCTAGCAGGGCCCATTATTACATACAACTGCAAACTTGATTGCATTGGCAACAAGTAAATGAAGTGGAATAGCCAAACAAGTTATCAAAGTGTGTACAGAAAAATGGTAGGAATCTCAGTCATCTTTACAAAAATTAAAGCCCGATTTCCCTGATTCTCCTGTTGGGAACTTCAATAATACTAAGGTACAACTTAGACGGTACAAGATTAGCCATGGGAAGAGGCAGCAGGATTGCCGTTTGCTACTGTTCCCAAAACTCCGCTGCCCTCTGCAGCTGCTTGGTCTTCGTTTGCATGGCGAGCAAACTCCTCAGGGGTCATGTGAGAACCATGGCATGCACAGACAATTCTAACTTGGTTAGTGCTATATCGGTAAGTAACACCAGATATTGTCCTGCCATTTGGACCTGAACCTGTGGTGGATACCCAAGGCAGATTTGGATAGGAACCACATCCACCAAATTTAACATCTGCAGCAAGACCAGGCTTAATATTTGAAAAATCAATGATGGAACCTTCTCCTGATGATTGGTCTGATATATCTTTGGCCCTGAGGTTTGTGCTTCTTCCTTTCACATCTTCAGGTTGTGAAGAGGGGCCTTCTTCAGTGACACGCTGTTTGCCATCTCCTTTGGAACGATCTAATGGCCTTCCTTCGTATGGTATGGCCTCGGATATGTTGTTTGAGATTGCTTGGAGTGCAGCTATATCCATACAATAACATTATAATTGAGCTTGCAATTAATATACAAACATATTAAACTGCAGTCTAAACAGATATACAAACATTTATCACAGGGATAACTTTTCTGACATAAACCGGTTATAAGTTTAATATTTCAATATTATATGAGATTTAACATATTTGGTTTAATATATCAATCTTGCAACCACTATGCACTATAGATTATACGCAGTCCAAAGCATTTTAACAATTTATCAATCACTTTTACCAATATGTTCCATTCATATAAAAAGTACCTGGGTTAGTTGGACCCCTGCCAACATAAGAGTGTAATTGTTGAGGACGAGAAACCAAACCCCATGGTTGGTCCTCCAACATGGGAAGCTGAACAGGCGGATATCCAAACATCACCGGCAGGCTCCCATTATTCACTGATTGGGCTCCTGCTCGTTCACCTGTTGCAGCTGGCATTACATGCATCACTCCATGTATCTGAGGGCCTGGTGCCCCAACAGGGCTAGACTCTTGTACTGGAGAAGGGTAAGATACATTCATCATATTTACAGGTTGAACAGAAAACGAAGTGCCGTAATTCATGTTTGTGTGCTTAAAGTCTTTTTCTGATGACCCATTAAACCTCTTCTGCCCATTAAAGTCAGTAGCATTTGAGTCAGCACTTCCACGAACCTCTTTTGCAGCATCAGAAGAAGAGCCAACCCTGATGAATCCTTTGGAACCATCACTGTGGTGTGAGATGGGCCTGGAGGTGGAGTTCTCAGTTTCAGAGTCAGCCACATCTTCATTTTCTGCAGTTGAACCGTCCTCTGTTATAGAAATATGAGATGTTCTAGCCCTGTCATGTAAACCAGCGTGGTGGACATCACTGTCATGCTTCCTTTGATTACGTATCTCATCGAAAGGCATTTTCCGCTTATTTGCTCCCTCTGACCGTTTTTCATCCTCAATTTCAAGAGGTTTACTATTCTTTGCTACCAGAAACCCTCTGCCATTTAAATTCAAAGAAGCATTCTCTTCTTTGGCCTTAGAAAGGTCACTAAAGAAGTTCTCCTCAGGCTTTGGGGAATCAGTTTTTTGCGTCCCACTAACAGATTCTGGCTTCTGAGGAGCATTATCAAACATGCTCTTAAAGTCATCCACAATTTTGCCACCTCTACCAACTTCTTCAGCCCTAGTATCTGAGGAGCTACCATTCTTACTCTTGGGTTTGGCAGACGAGCCACCACAAGACAAACCCAAGCTGAGCTCAAGCCCACTCTCATCCTCCATATTGTAATATCCAAGCCTACCAAAATTTAAAACAGATCAAACAGCTTGATTGTTGTAACTTCCATAATACTTGTTACTCATCAGCCCACACACACCTTTTCACCGTAAGCAACCGTCCTCAAATATCTGCATTTAAGTTTGAAGTCAGACATGACAAGCAATTATCAGCGGCACAACAAAGGTTTAATGAATATCTGCATTTCTAGTTTGAAATCAAACAAAACAAACATTATCAGTGGCATATCACAGGTTGATGTAGAGAGAAAATTAACACAACCACGGTTTTGACTTAGGACGAAACTTAGATACTGTTTCTTAATCACTGTTTGTATTTTTCTCTGATCAAAATTGAAATTTCACCTCAATAATCCACATCACAATAGTTTATATGAAACGATTAGGTGGAATATTGAGATGAAAATCCAATTCTGATCGGAGAAAAACACAAACACCACCTAAATAACTATATCTATGTTTTATACTTTCACTTTAGGAAACAAACATAAAAACAAAAAACTCATTCCTATCTATATTATCAAGGATGGGATAGATTTGATTAATATAAAATCCCATAGGGAAAGTGAAATAAACAAATAATTAAAAAAAAAAAAATCCACCAAACCAAACACTCCAAATAGAACTGCAAAATCTACAGCAGATTAGAAGAATAACAACTTCCAAATTAGAATAAAAAAACATATTCAGTCAAATTTACTACAAGCAATGATGTGAATCAAGTGAAAGACCTCACCTTGCTCGTGATCCAAATCTTCCCCCTCTCTCATACTCTCCAAGGAGGTGTACAATTCTAGCTTCTGATCCCCCAATCTGGAGAAGCCAAAAGTCATACGCCAAATCAGCAGCTACAAGAGCGTGCCTTTTTTCCCCTCAATTTGGAAACTTTTGTGTCCCAAAGCGTTGCTTGAAGGATAAGAAAAAATGGGTAAGGCTCCAATCGGAGATCCAAAGCTTACTCTGTGAGATGCACGATGGGAGAACAAGAAGAAGAAGAACCATAAAAGCATATCAGAATCAAGTAAATTAGGGTTCACATGCCAATGATTGAAAAAATGAAGAGTAATAGAAAAAGGGGGAGAGGTATATATACCTGAAATCGGGAAGAGGGATGATCAAAACCCTAGGTCAAGTCTGCATCTCTCTCTCTGTATGTATCAGTGGAAGATTGAGACTGTAACAGGGAAAATGCTTTTAAGGATAATATATTTTTTAAGAAAAAAAATAGCAATTTCTTAACCTTGGATTTTGCCAATGTGATTCTTACGTTGGATCCCATTTGATATATTCACATTTTTTTTTCATTTTTTTATAACAAATATATACCCACTGTTTTGTAGGTGGGTCAATCAAATCCGTCATTTTTTAATCAATTCAACACAAAAAAATTATTAAATTAGATAATTTTATATTTTTGTAATGACGTTTTAATAAAAATCAAAATAACATTTAGAAAAGTAAAAGAATCACATGAAACATGTATGGCTATTATTTTATTGGCTATAGAGCTGTGTAATTAGGATAAGGCTTAAGATTTAGGAGGAATATGGAATCATGAATCTTAATTAATAGTGTAGAGTTAGAAATTATATATAATACTTATTAACTATTAATTTTTAATTAAAAATAAAAGATATATATTTTTCGACGTTTTAAGAAAACAGTAAATTCAGTTCAATCATTATGGAGATTGAGATTTTGCAACTTGAGTTCATTAACTCATTGATTTGAGCAAGAATATTAATAAATTAGATTCGAATTTTTTTGATAAGAAATAATAATATGGAGTGAGCAAGTGATAAATATCTTGATGGGAATGATTTTGATCATCTCTTGAGAAGGTCAATACTGTATTTAATTGTTTTTCATACATAAAATAATCATAATCATCATAGTACATATCAAAGACCATGTGATATATATATATATATTATTATTATTTTTCCTTTCAAGTGATAAGGTATATTGATTTAAAAGGAAAAAAAAATAATGTAGTAGATAGATCTTATAATTAATTATGACTATAATAGTGTGGTATAGAGGAGAAGCCACCTACCACTTTTTGTTTTTGGTGTTTTGTTGTTGCCATTATTTATAGAGCTGAAACATAGTAGGAATATAGCAAAGGTTAGAAAATAGAGTTAGTTGCTAAAACTAAGTTTGTTTAGTTAGTGAGTCAATAATAATAATAATAATAATAATAATAATAATAATACCTTTCATATCCTCACGTTATCAATACAAAATCTTCTATTTTCTTAAAAAAAAAAAAAATCTTGCGTGTTAACATTGGTCCTCTTAGTCACCATCTTCATAAAAACATCTTTTTTATGCTTTAAAGAATATTAGTTTTACATGAATTTCTATAGTGAAAAGTCAAAGTTAAACTTAGAAATATCTTCAAACAGTTTGTCATTTTAATTGAAAATTAGTTTAATTTCATTTAAAATCCTAAAAGATAATAATCCTGAATTTTATAAACAATGACTTTCTAACATTAAAATATATATATATATATATATATATATATATATATATATTTATATATATAAATATACATATAATTTCCATAAATCATTCCAAAATCTTTTAAAATTAAATAAAGAAAGAGCATAATGTTATTTGTAATTGTTGTCTCACCTACAATATTATGTCTCTTTGTACAAAGTCTAAAGTATGATTACAGAATAACTACATCATAAAACATATGTTAGACTATTCTAAACAAATCACATCACTTAAGATATCAAATTATATATATATATATATATATATATATATATATATATATATATATATATATTTTTATTTATATTATACATTCTCAATTTAGATAACTTATAATAATTAAAAATTATATTAAATTAAAAAAATTAATTATATTTTCTATAGCATTAATTAATTTATTAGCACTTCATACCTTGTAAAAGACTTGGATCAGCTATATGTTTTATTAGAAACTAGCATGAAATCTTTTATAAACAATATAAGTAATTCAACTTCAATTTCATATATAAGTTAATCTTATACACCAATTCTAAATCCAATCACAAACTTTTCTTAATTTTCCACCACAAGATGTATTAATCTATGCAATTTAAATTATTAATAGAGTTATAATATATTTTTTCTTAATGGATTAATATTTTTAATATCACAACCATAAGACATCGACATCATCCCAAAAATCAATATTTTCTTACTCAATTCAATAATTATATATTTTCATACATCTCAAAAATGATAATTTTGTATATATACATATAATAAATCACATGACAACATATATTTTACAATTAGATATCATGAAATTGCAAAGAATGCTTTAGCAAGACACTCACACTTAGCAACTTGTCTTTACTAAATAGAAAAGTGTCTCTTACTCAAGTTTTGAACACATCATTCATCTCACTTGAGCAATAATAATTTTAGATAAGAGACCTCGTCATCATTGAATATCCAAACAAATGTTTAATTATCAATCTCTAGAAAAGAGAAAATCAACATTGGATCTGGTCGCTAAAGCATTACACCATCATCTCTTGATTGACCACTCGTTGCTTTGGTGACGAAAGTTTCAGGGAAGTCGAATTGCGTTGATGTATCTCTTATTTAAACTTTAAGTTATACCTTGAGCAATCAATAGGTAAGAATGTCCTATCATTACAATGATTGTTACCACTTGTACATCACTCAAGTAACCAATCTAACACTCAACCGATACATGAAAAAAAACAACTTAACATATCAGATAGACTATCAAATTAAAACAATTTTAACCTACACAACCATATTTAAATCAAAGTAAACCTAATTTTTCTCATATATAAGAACTCAATCTAATCATGACTATACCACATTTAAATTAAGTTAAACTAGTATAAAAAGAGTAAATCACATCTAAACTAATTTAATATTCTATCTTCATGGAAATGTTAAACTAACTTCTCAATACTTAACAAATTACTATTGTGTTTAAATCCAAACAAATTCACATATGTAAGTTAGTTTCCCTCACATAAAGGTAATTTAAGAAAAAACAATTCCATCACATAAAGTCTTTCAAAATAAAGTAAAAAAGAAAATCTAAATATTCTTAATTTATTTTATAACACTTTCAAAAACTTCAACCTATAAAATCAACATATCCACTATTCATATTATAAAATCAACATATCTAAATATTTTTTGAGTTGATTTAAATGAATGGACTATAACATTTTCAACATGATTCTATCTTGACATATCTTTAGTTATCTTCACAAACATATAATGTAATCGTAAAAAATAAATCACAACTCTAAAACTTAGAAAAGATGTATAAAGTTTATAGTTTATAATACAATAAAAATAAATTATTTTAAATGTATTTATAGTATTTTTTTTAAAAAGATATTTCTATTTTTTTATTTAATTTAAACTTTATTCTCTAAACTTAAATTGATCTTACTTTTTCTAAAAAAAATTATAGTATACTATATATATATATATATATATATATATATATATATATATATATATATATATATATTTATTGTTACTCAACAAAATGGTAATATAGTAAAAATTAAAGAAACACGGACACATTTTTAATATTATTAGGACTCTCATTTTCTAATCTCATTTAGCTACATGTTTAAGTTTTGGTTAAATATATAATCTATTTAATCAATCGCATTCTCACTTCTCTTTTGAAGAATAGATCACCTTTTACTAATATCAAAATTTTTTAATGTTTAGTGCGCGGACACATAATTTCGATAATTTGAAATTGTTCACTCCCGTGTTCAGTTTAACGGTTCGATGAGTTTTTCTACCATGTGAGTTTTTAAGGTAAAGAATATTTCTCTACTGAGGTGAGTATGAATGATTATGAAATTGGATGATGTGAAAACTTTAAAATTTGATAATTGAAATGACATTTTTGATAGATTTAGAAAACATGTTTATAAATATATTCTAAATAACGACCGAAAGATAAAAATAACACAAATTATGATTTAAAGCTAATGTTCCACCATCAAATCCTAGATTATAGCAACTACTGAAATTTTTTTCCTTTTGAAAATAAATTCTCAAAACAATTATAATCACTTCTTACTTAAGAAATGAACTTGCAGCAATAAATTTCAACGACCCATAATTCATTATATACACCTATTGTAATAAAAACTCTATTTACTATAATATACTACATTGCTATAACATTTATATGCATATGATGCTGTATCACTACAATCTTTATTGAAGAATTAATAGTTATTAGACTGAGTTTACAATTACTGTTCTAATGTTTGCTATTATTCATGTTATTTCTAAAATTTGGAACAACTAAAACAATATCAAGTTTGATAATAATGAAATTCTTATTAGTATATATATATATATATATATATATATATATATATATATATATATATATATATATATATATATATAATCTTCTTACATCTTCCTTATAGGAGAATTTAAAATTATTAAATCTTTTGCTATTCCTTACTGGTCTAGAAAGAAAGTTAGGATTGTATTCATTAATTATATACCTTCAAATTTTGATGGATAACATGTAACACATACAAAATATATACAAGACTCCTTCTATTTTTATTTAAATTAATTTTTTATTATGTGTAAGAACTAAAATGCGTATTTTTAACTAAATAAATAACCAAACCTTAAAAAATTAAGTTATATTTAGTATAAAAAATCTTCAGTCAAATTTATTAAATAAATTAACAAGAAACAACATTTATTTCTCTCCACAATTTCAGGTGCATATAAAAGGCTTTCATTAACCTAATTTTTTTCTTTCTTACATTCACAATTTCCATCAACCTAATATTCTTTTCTTTCATACGTTCACAACTTCACTCTTCACTCTGTTTCATTGCCATGGCTTCTTCAATCCGTCCCTCACTTTCTTCCTTCGTGTTACCCTCCATCCCTTCTTGCAACCCTTCTCAAAAGCTCTCTCTTTTTCATCTGGGTAGCGGTAAGCTATAATCATCTTTGACCCTTTTGCAAATGGTACCCAAAGATGCTGTCTTTTGCATCCACCATTTGATCAATCCAAGATTTTACACCCAATTTAAAAGGGATTTCTTTTTTTCCCATTTTTATTATTAAATCATGTTTCTTTGTATCAATGCCGCATTTGGCATGTTCTTGACACATGTTTTTAACCAGGATTTACACTCTTGCATGTTGAGGGTGTGTGCGTGTGTGATTTTTATCAAGAGATTGTTCTTGGGATGTTTTATGCAGGTATTAGAAGGTTACATAATTTTGGCCTGAAGGGTTCTAAGTTTTTGAGACATGATGATGATAACTGCATGAGAGCGAAGGCATCTTGGAACACGTCCTTAGCTGCTGAACAGGAAAATGCGCTGGATTGGGTCAAACATGACAAAAGAAGGATGCTTCATGTTGTGTATCGTGTTGGGGACTTGGACAAGAGCTTGAGGTATGTAAAAGATTAAATAGTTTGAAACTAACGATCTATATAATTTTCTACGTTAATCATTCTTATGGGAGAAAAAACTTGTTGTGATTTCAGATTCTATAGAGACTGCTTCGGAATGAAGTTGCTCAGAAAGTGTGACATGCAAGAGCAGAGACATACTAATGTCTTTCTTGGATATGGGCCTGAGGATGCACACTTTTCTGTCGAACTAACATACAGTAAGAACTGTTGACATTTCTGATAATTGCTTATGCATTTTCTGAAATTTGTTTTTGAGAAGTGGAAACCCTTAATGTTGGTTGTCCTTTAACAATGTTCCAGATTATGGGATTGACAAGTATGACATGGGAGATGGATTTGGTCATATTGGTCTTGCTGTTGATGATGTGAGTTTGCCAAACTTGTTGCTATGATTTGTAACCATTCTTCACTGGTAAAAAATATTTTTTTGTGAACTATTCCAAATGTATCATTTTGTTGTTATTATTGTGGGAATAGAAATGCAGTTGTGGTTATTACTTAAGATTTCCACGTTCTTTCTGACCAATGTATAATATGGAATTTGCTTGTCTTTATAATTTGTTTATTAGATTCAAAGAGTAGTGGATTTTGTCAGAGCTAGGGGTGGCAAAATTATTACAGAGCCTACCCCTATCAAGGGAAGCAACTTGGTAATTGCATATGTTGAAGATCCTGACGGTTATCAATTTGAACTTTTGGAAAGGGCTCCCGCTCCTGAGCCTTTGTACAAAGTAATGCTTCGAGTTGGTGATCTTGAACGTTCCATCAAATTTTATGAGAAGGTGAAGGTCAATGCAATTTTATGTTGGTGTTCTTATTTTCTATTCAAAACATTTATTCGTTTGTGATTACTTGCTGCGTAGGCTTTTGGAATGGAGCTACTTCGGACACAAGATGATCCAGAATCCAAGGTGCCCTTGATATTCATTCTGTTACAGATATTTGGAATTGAAATTTTTAATGAATCTAGTATATGTTCAGCACTTTAATCTGATTCTGGGGGCTCTGCTGCCTTTGTTTTTTATACCATTTTGGTGGTGAATTTTTTTTTCCCTTTTTCTACATCTTTTAACTAACATATGCTTTCAGATTTATGTTTCTTTTGAAATACATGTATCATCCATTTGGTTCAATCTTGCTGGCTTTGTTGGCCTAAAAATTGTTCCCATGACTTGGTTGATACACTGACATCTGATTGCTTTTGCTTCACCTGCTGTCATGATCGTTTATGGTTTTTCTTCTTCCCTTTTTGGTAGAGCACAATAGCAATACTTGGATATGGTCCAGAGGGAAAAAATGCTGTCCTGGAGTTGACTTACAACTATGGAGTCACAAAATATGATAATGGAGATGCATATGCTCAGGTAAGCAGAAGTTCCTCGTTTGTTTTCATTCTTGATAACATCATTTTGAATCTGCTAAGTAGTATTCATTATTCCAATTTTGCTTTTTGTTTTCTGATGTCAAGAAATGACTGAGTTTTCACATGAACTTTTTCATTGAAATGCTTGCTACCTGCTGTTGTTAACAGTTTCTTTATGTTCACAGATTGCAATTGCTACAGATGATGTGTACCAAACTGCAGAAGCAATTAAACTTGCTGGTGGGAAGATCACTCGGGAACCTGGACCAATACCTGATAGAAAGACAAAGATCACATCATGCGAGGATCCTGATGGTTGGAAAACTGTATGTTCTGTGGACAATTTATTCATCATTTTTGTTAGAATACACCTTTGGTTTTAGTTTAGTGTCAAGTTTGAAAAGTTTTCACATTGGTTCCTTAAAGTGTCTCTCTTAGACCAAACCAGTCTTTCTGTCAGTTTTCACACTAAGTCACCTAACTAATACCATTAATATGAGACCCTTTTAAGGGATTAAAATGGAACTTCTTAAACTTAAGGACAAAAGAAGAAAAGGAAGATAATGAACTAAAAAAGTATATTAGTCCATTACTTCTTATAATGAAACATCTGTGACTAACTTGTTTTTATCACCTCTAATGTACAGGTTTTTGTAGATACCGTTGACTTTAAGAGGGAGTTGTAGTTTTTATGAGTCATCATGGCAAATTTGGGACTTTGATCAAAATTTGAGGCGAGGAAGTGGTATTCTTTGTTGAAGTTGCAGAGTTAGGGAATTTTTCATGCAAGTCCATTTTTTTTTGGTAGAGGATGGAATAATGGCTCTGTACAAATGACCCTTACATACAGCACATGCAGTTTCAATTATTTTGGCAATAACAGCAGTTTCTTCTCCTCCAATGTCCTCATTGCATGTTTCAGAATTTTATCATGTCAAATAGCATATTTGCTTTGACATTGCCACATGAAAAAAGTGTCAATTTTCGAAGCATAAAACTACTTTACATTGTCATTCAATAAGAAACTATTATAGATAACTAGTGTTGATTTTTATAATAATGATCTTAAAAATTATATAAGCGGTTATATGTGATTATATGACGGAATAATATTAGTGATTATTAAATATATAATTATTGTAGTAAAAAAACAAAACTAGTATGTAGGATAAGCTTGTTTTATAATAATCATCTTAAAGGTTCATTAGGTCTAATATGATACAACAGAATATAAATATAGTACGATAATAACATAATAAGTCTTAGTGTTGGTGCATACAAAATAACAAATTAAATAATTATAGGATATAATTTAAATTGTGTTTAAATGATACATTTTTTTTATTAAAGTTACATATACTTCTGTAGAATTTGATTTTTAGTTTATATTTTCTTACAAATTATGAAAATTATAAACAAATATATTGTTTATATCTACTTTTTATATAACAAAAAGATTATTCAAGATTTTAAAATTATAATTAATTTCTTAAAAATACTAAAATCATTATTATTTAATTTTAATACTTTAATAACAATATAATTTAAATTTATGTGTCATAGTAGTTATAAATATAAATACATATATACGATAGTATGTCAAATAAAAAATTATGGTATAATATAGATTAATATTAAAACAAAGTTAACTATTTTTTTAAAACGTATTATTTATATTTATTTATTTTATTTTATTTTATATCTCAGTTTTGTAAATATAATAATAATAAAAATGGGACGTTATTATTTATATTTATTTAATTGTCATCTCAGTTTTGTTTATTAATATATTTATTTAATCGTCTATCTCAGTTTTGAATGGAAGGTTGTTAAAACTGACAATAAAACTTGGGTTAACGCAATTTATGGTCCCTGAAAAAATGGGCCATCTTTGATTCAAATATTTTGGAATACTTACACTTAAAAAACTGACACCACAGTGCATTAAAACTTGTTATTTTAGTAATTAAAACATATATGAACAAAAATCAAAATTTCCATGTTAGAAATTAAAATCATAAATGAAAACTTATGGATAGCATCCATGTTTGATTGGTACTGTACCAAAACTCATCAAGATTCATTTCTGATGTAATAAAGTCAAAAAGATTTTAGGTGTTATAATTTACTTTAACTCTGCAATTTTATATGCAATATTTATCAGAAATTATCAACACACTCTATTTTAGCATTATTTATCAGAAAGAAAAGTTACACAGCTAATCAAAATCTCTTTTGTTGACTTTTATATGAACAATATTAAAGTCATATCAATGATGACTACTAACTAAATGGTAGGTGAAACTATTTTGCACAAACATTACACTCTATTTATTATAGGTTAGAATTTATTAAAACTGATATAATTAGGAATGAACTTGATTGAATCATAAATTTGGATATCAAAATATGCAAACTTGAAATGCAAAGTGAGGGTGGACTTGTGATAGGATTTAGTGGTTGAAGTGAATGAGAGAAAGCAATGATATTGAATCAATGTGAAGTTTTACCTTCCTAGTTAGTAGTATACATCATTTTTTAAGGGCTGCACAGAAAAGGACAGGTTTGATTCCCACTCATGCCTCTATAGTGTCCATTGCCATTTATTCAACCATTTCAATCTCCATTTCTCACATTCTAAGAAACTTGACATGATTGAAGAAATTTGTAAGATTACTGTTCAATGGCATTTGAACATGTTTATGAACACACTTAATCAATCATAACACACCCACATAATCACCTTTTTCTTTAAATGTATACTCATCCAGCTTCATCAATCATGTATGTACTCAATTGTGTCTGAGTGCATTTCCATTCTTGCCTGCACAAGCATGTGTGGTTAAGTGGTACTTCAGATCATAGATGTTAATCAGATATGAAGTACCAAAAGGAATATAATATGCTTTTGCAAAACTACAGAAGTCAAATATACTATATAGTAAAACAGCAGTGTGCAGAAGATGGGACCATGCATGGTTAAACAAAAATATTAAAAGTATTAGGCCTTACCAAAATTTCTAAATCAGGGTCCAATTGAATTATGGCCATAATTACCTTGTTTTCTTTCTTTGGTCCATAATCACCTTGTTACTTTTACTCTCTTGGTTTTCTTCATTTGGCCAAGATGCATGCACTTATATGTACTTATATATATCAACTCCCTTTGTTCTTTCAAGTGTTACTCCTCAGCATTAACAATGAATCATAGAGAAAACTCAAAGGTACCCTTTGGAGAGAAAGAACTCTACACTTCATTTTTTTCCTTCCCTTCTTCCTTCACCCTCTTCACTCCAAATAATCACACTCTCTTCAGCTTTTCTACCTTGGAATTCAAGGAGCTAAACAATGCAAGGGCTGATGAGGCTGAGTCTGTCAACTTCAACTCCTTCACACCAAGTGAAGACTCATGTGGCTATTGTGATGTTCTTGAGGACCTTTCTTGTGCCAAGTCAGACACAGATTCATCCAATGAGGCATGTGGTGAAGAATCAGATGAAGAAGTGAGTTTGGAGGAGTTACTGCTAGATGGAAAAACAAAGGAGAAAGTTGAACTATTGGCTGCAATGGTTGGAGTTGACACTACTGATCCAGCAACTGTGCTGAATGAAGTAGTGAGAGTTCTCAAGGTTTTGAAGAGGCTAAATCAGTATCAGTTAAGCGCTTGAAGGAGGCTAAGAATTTTAGTTCTTCTCATATGATGGCCTCAACCATTTTTTTCACTTGTGTACTTTTTCTCATGTCTTTGAATCTAACACTATAAAATATTGAGCTTCATAATTTTCAGTTGGTTATTTCAGCTCTGTATGTTGTTATGCAGAAAATATAGTGAGAAAATAATGACATAGTCTTTAAAATTAAGCATAGTTCAAGAATGTTCCTTAAAAGTTTAGGGTTAAAATCAAACATATCTACAATAATTTGAGCTAAGAATTTCTTTAATAATCCCAGCAAGATCGTTTATGTATATTGCTTATCAAAATATTGTAGTTTCTAAACTATGCAAAAAAGTGTCTGTTTGAAAAAAAAAAATTCTGGATCACAATGCGCAATATATACTTAACTATAGTTTCTGAAAAAACCTACTTAAAAACAATATTAATAGTTGTGTTTAGGCTTTTTCATTCTTTATCATGTATCAATATTTACAATCACAGATTACTTTGACTCTAGAAAAATACAACATATAAATGGTCAAAAACTGACAGGATCTAAATATAGTATACTATAGTTCACATCAAGATCTATTAATAGTTATAACATGAAATAATAAAAGAAATGTTCTTCTTGCAAACTTAAAAGACGTAACAGTTAAGAAAAACATAAATATATTTAAAGAATGTTAATTACTTTCAATATTCTTTAAAGATATTATCTTCACCATACATTTTTTTTTTTTATAATTTTGTGACAATTACACATATGTTGGTCTATTTTAGAGTTAACAAAAATAGGCTTAATAAACGGATCTGAATAATAAATAAAATGAAAAATGTCAAAGTTAAACATAGTAATCTAAATTGAAATGGTCAAATTTGAGTCTGATTTGTTTAATACGTGTCTTAATAAGTTTAGGTCGGATTAATATATTTCAAAATTAAAAATTATAACTTTAAAAATTAAAAAAAAAATATATTGTTTTATTAATATATATATATATATATATATATATATATTAAATTATTACATCTAAAAGTTAAAGTTAATTGATATAAATTGAAATTAATTTATATTTGACTAAATTTTATAAAAATAAGTATTTCATTAATAATTTTAAATTATTCTAATTTTTATTTCTTTTAAGTGTGGCTAAAATGATTCTTTTGTAAAGGATGAAATCAAAACAAAATATTTTAACACATTTAGAATATGATACCAATATTATTTTTCACTAACTTATGTCACCTATTTTTTCAATTATAATACTAAATTTCCCAATTATTACATTTAAGATAATCCATGATATAAAAGATCACGCTATATAATAGAATAAATTCCTATAATTTGACACAATTTTTTTATATAACATATTAGATTGTTATTGTTGTCCAATATTTTTATAATGTAAATTTAATATCAGTAAAATCAAAATATTTTATATAAAATTTTAAATTTAATACATATCTTAAATATTTTCATTATTCATTAAAAAAATTAAATTATTGATTAAATTTTATCAATAAAATTTTATTTGTCGGTAAAATATCATTATCGAAAGATTTATCAAATCTATCGGTAAATTTATATATAATCAATTTACCAACAAATTTTGAATGTTTTTAATGAATTTGTTTCGTCGATAATTTATATTCTTTTATAATAATTCTTAAAAAAATTAATTTTTATATAAAAAATTATGATAAACAATCTAAACATATTATGACTAACAAAGATTCAACTTGGTTCTAAAAACAACACATAGCACTAAAACCAACAAATTTCAAAATCTAAGTCAAGAGAAAAAAAAAAAAAAAATTAAAAAAAAAA
>Ga0209700_102495_pt1 | contig 37013 bp, 11 predicted proteins | sample SiratroredBW_FD_187528 | JGI IMG/M metagenome (GOLD analysis project Ga0209700, IMG submission 187528) | Root nodule microbial communities of legume samples collected from California, USA - Siratro red BW (SPAdes) (version 2) | ecosystem: Host-associated > Plants > Roots > Nodule | place: USA...
AAAAAAAAAAAAAAAAAAAAAAAATAAAAAAAAAAAAAAAAAAAAAAAAAAAAAACAATACAAAAAAGAAAAGAAAGGAAAAAAGAGGAATTAAAGAGAGAGAAAGAGGAGAAAGAAAGAAAAGAAAAAAATGGTAAAAAAAAATCCAAAAAAGAGGAAGAGTCTCTCATAACACTCCTTCCAAGCATGATTTAAAATGAATCCTTCAAGGAGAAATGCAAAACTTTGAATTCTTCTTATCATTTAAATCATTATTATAACATTTCATTAAAAAATTACTAACTTATCTCCTTTTGTTTTGTTGCTTAGAGCAGACTTGCATACCAAGAAACATTGGCAAAAATAACTTGGAGAGAAAAAGGTGGTAAAAAAAATAAAGAAAAGTTTAGAAATAAATAAATAAATGTTTTTAATTTCTTGTCTTGTTTTTCATTTGATAATATAAACATTAAGGGACATTTCTTCTTTATTTTTTGTACTTATGAGGATGTTATTCCTCTTTATATGCTCATAAATAGAACATTTATGTTGAAATTGTTTGGTCTGTTTTTCAAGTTGGTATTTGATCCTGTAGGAATATTACTAAGAACATTTTATAATAAGATATTTTTCTATCATAAGATTAGATAAATATTTACCTTATTGGGATTATTTTATATTTTAGTTTGTTTTAGAACTCATGATCGTATGTTTGTTTGTAAGTAATAAAGAGTTAAATTTGAGGTTGAAATTTCTTCAAGGAGTATATGATGGAATCATGTTCTTAAGACCATGAAGTAGGCTTGGAACTAAAATAAATTTTTTGTACTTTTGTATAATTTTTGGTCTTGGATCTTTATTGAGCCTTGTAATTGTTTTTTTTTTCTTTTTTTTATTTGTTTGTATTGAGCTTTGTATATGCTTCCATTTTTCTTGTAATTACAAACTTTCTAGACTCTTATTTTTAAAGGCTTGTTGGGTGAGTCTTATTACTGTTTGGACCCATGAGTACAAAGGTCATAATATATAAGCTTTTTGTAGACTCTTGTACTTATAAGTTGCTAATTTTGGAATTTGAATCATTTTATGAAAGTGAGACTTTTCTCTAAGTTCTTTATTAAAACTTTTGGTCCTTATCTTTGAGTTTTCAATTTAAAGTGGTGGATCTTCCTCTACACATCAATTTCTCTCGATTATAGCATCAGTCAAGGTATATTAGAGCTTTTTCATCTCTTATCCCTTTCACATTTTTTGTTTTGTCAATTGTTTGGTGGAAATTGTTACAATTCTTCATGAGATTAGTTTTTCATCAACAAGGGTAGACTTACCAAAAAAAGTATTATAAGAACTTCATCGTCCATCTTAACATCCATATCCCTTAGCTTTATTAGAATAAAGTTCATATGGTCAGGATGGTTCTTCAACATTCTATCCTCCTTCATATGAAGTCTACAAGTTATTTCTTCATTTTCAACCTAATAAAGAAATTAATTTCAAAGTGATAAAAGAATCAAAGATTGAGCTAATCCTATTGAATTCTCAGAACAAATTTCTTTAGGTGTGATGTCTTGCCAAAGAGAGGCGTCTAAAAATTATGTTCCTCCAACAGAGCACACATCTAGATGCACCATAAATTGAAGTTTGTTAAACACAAAAATAGAAATGTGTAGCGGGGAAGTTGAGTATGAGAAAAAAGATTTTGTTAAGGAGAAGTTAATACCCATGATTTTGAGTGTTTAAATACAACAAAGCATAAAACATGGTTATGCATCGTTTGTATGCTTCGCAAACAGTAAATCATGACAAATGTTTTTTGTTAGACGATACAACACTGTGTAGTATTCTCATTATGTCTAATAAGGCATTTATATGCTCAAACGATACATGCATACTCTAAGCTAACCTCGTACTTCTTGAATATCTATACACTTATTCTATGTTATGTATGTTACTTTTGTATCCAAAGAATTCGTCCAAGCACAAGTCACATCAAGTGATGTTTTGGATAAAGAGTTAAAGTTCTTTTCTACAACAGAAAACTTACACAAATATTATTCAGCTTTAACCCAATTATCTACATAGTACGATGTATACTTTTATCATGATTTGGTGGAAAAGGCAATGCAATCAAGGGAGATAAATATTGTTAGTTATCCAAGATGTTGTAAAGTTGCATGGAGTACTTTAATGCACAATCCACTATCAAACTCGTTCGAAATAGAAAGGACATTCAAATGAGCTAAATTTTCTCAATGTTTAGAACTGGATTTGCAACAACTACCTTCTTCGAGTGGCTACACAAAGTTATCCTTCAAGAAGAAAAACAAGTGAGAGGACGTTGCACTATGTTGAAATGTTGCCCGGATTGTTGTCTCACAAGGCTTCATAAAAGGCATTATAAGTGTTTATCTAGCAAACTAGGAGAGAGAGTTCTTAAACCTATTAATCATTGAAAGACACAATCGCTCCTAGTAGGCAAAACTCAAGATCTGATAATGATACCTCGCATAACCTTCATATCTCATCCAAGAGTAGTTGTTTAGCAAAGAATACTCATTGAACCAGGAGTGACTTGTATAACTAATACTCAAGAGGTTAGCTAGAAGCGATTATAATTCCAAGGAGTGACTTGTGCAAAAATAATCAAAGGGTTAGCCAGAAGTAACTACGATCCCAGAAAATACTCGTTGAGCCAGGAGTGACTTGTGCAAAGAACACTCAAGGGGTTAGCTAGGAGTGACTATGATTCTAAGAAATACTCGGTTGAGCCAATAGTGGTTTGTAGAAAAATTACTCAATGGCCTAGGAAAGAGTAACTAAATCTCAAACAATACTTAAAGGGGATACTTAGGAGTGGCTACGAACCCAAAAAATACCTGATTGTGCTTCATAATGTTAATTTGTCTAGTAATACTCAATTTGTTGATTAAAATTTGAATGTAGTATGTTAAAAAAAATAAACCAATATAAAATATCTTGTATATTTCCTTTCTTCCTTATGTCCCTTACATTACATGTTACTATTTTCTTTACTAACCTAAAAAGAAAAGTTATTGTCATTTGTTTCAAAATGTTATTTAAACAAGTAAAGCTATGAAATTATGAAGTTGTTTGATTCTGACATGATACATCAAACACAATATATGTTAACAACTCAGTAACAAATTGATTGCTAAACAAAACTATCTTCTGAGTAGTTATCAACATCAAATGATGTTTACAATGTTTTAATTTTTAAAACACTATTCAAACCTCCCTTCTTGTTTTTTTCTTATATTATACAATTGGTATCAAAGTAGGCCTTTAAAGAGTTGAGTGTTTAATAGTGTAAGAGGAAAAGTTTCAACACTACAGGCATTGCAGAATTGATAATAGTCGAGGGAGCCTTTAGACCGAGACAAAGACGTTAGTCTACCAATAAGCTTTGGACCTCCTTTATATTCTTCGAGCTACACATTTCCGTCATAGCTTTGCAATTGTTCGGGATAGCTTCAGTAACTGTGTGGGTGAGCATAAAGTCAAGGATTTTCCTCTCTCCACCCTAAATACATATTTGTCTGTGTTTAACCTTATATTCTACCTCTTTAATGTTGTGAAGACTTCACCGAGACCCTATAAAGGGTAGACATCTTTTAGATATGCCTTATTATGGTTCGTGTAGTTCATGCACATTCTTTATTTTTCGTTAGCCTTATTAACCATGACCACATTTGCCAACCATGTTGTGTATCATACTTCTTGAATGAACCTAACACTAATTAGCTTCTCAACTTTCCCTTTGTTGTTTTTCCCTTCTCATCCTCAAACTTTCTCTTCTTCTGGAACACAAGACGAACCTCTTTGTATATAGACAACTTATGTGAAATCACATTAAGGTTGACACCTAACATGCCATTGGCCATCCATGCAAATAGGTCAACATTGTTGGTCTTAGTGAAGACATAAGATATCATCTCAACCTCGAAACCTTTGAGAGAAGTCCTTATTCTAGTACTTTGTCTTTATCCATAGGTTGAAGAAAAGTGGTATCCTCACATACTCTATCATCATTTATTTGAGATTTGAAGTCAGTCTTTGATATTGTATGACTCCTCTTAGTTCATTGTTGATCTTTGTTCAAAAAAATTGGTGTGATCTTGAGACTGGCAACATATCACTCTCTTGTTTCTTTTATTGACGTGGATCATGATGATATCACTTGATGGATAAAGGAACTTCATCACTAAATAAGGTGTGGACACTATAGCTTCCAAACTATTTAAAGATTATCTTTTTAGTAGAATGTTGTACAAAATATTGTCATTGACTATATTGAATCTTAATAATTCAATTTTCTAAGCTATCCTTTCTAAATTTGTGTATAGATCAAATCAATCTTTTGTATTTACCTTTTTACTAGAGAACCCTACTATCTAATCATCTTGAAAAATGATTTTCTGAAAACTTTGACTTAATTATTTTACTTACAAATTTATATCAAACAAGATTCAGTTTATATATAAAATTTTTTAGAGCATTTTTCAACTAATTATAAGTATTATGTTAAAAACATCAACACAGTAAAATAAAAATTTTAATTCTTTAAATTTTCTCAACCTTCTTCTTCTCTTTAACTTCATCAAATATCTTCATTACCATTCCCAACACATAAAATAATTCTTATTTATTTATTATAAAATTATTTTTTTACTATTTTTTTAGTATAAATTCATTAGTTGAATTTTTGTAATAAATTTTCTTAACCATATTACAAGTTTGCTCTTCTGTGCGGACGATTCACTCATCACTTGCTTCTTTCACCTACTAGCATACGTAAATTTGTACTTCTCCAGTTTTGGTCTTTTCCGTTCATTGCTCCTTAAGCGTTATTGAAAGTGGTCCTAATTAGTCCACCCCATCCATATGCATTCCTTCTCCTAACTTCGTAAGGCATCCATGAAAGTAAATTGAATTTACAATCATGATTAGTTCAACTGAAAATTAACATTCTGTCAATGAAATGGAGCATTGACGAGTGACCAATGTTGTCAATCAAATTTAATTTTCCCTAATAGAACATTTTATCCTAGTCTTACACAGGTATTATGTAGTTCAATTCTGGTACGCGGTCGTCTTGAAACGTATACATTATTGTGTCTAACATCTACCAATTATATAAATAATCATATGATCGAATGATGTGGATGCTAACAGATAACGCGGCATAAAGCAATCTTCAGTTATTTTGGTTATTGAGCCTATAAGACAATTTCAATCAATAACAATCAAAACATCCAAATATATTTCTCAAATCCCGTGTTGGCAGAAGGTTGGGGTCAAACCCAGTTTTACCACCAGCAATTTCATGTAAGCTGTGTGTGGCTGCATAAATACTCTTCCTCAATAAAATTCACAAACAGATGGTGAATTACTCCCAACTCATCTTTTATCCAAAATATTAACGATTGATTCTTATCCACTCGCATTACAACATAATCAACAAAACCTAACCATGTAGTTCCACAAACTTCAGGAATTGGCTGCTTGCTTGGGGGAAAAAAAGGCTAAAATAAATTAACAAAATTGATTTTTACCTCCAAAAATGAACATACAATACACAAACTCAGGTGCAGTCAAGGTAGTAACACTTTCTAGTTAGATGATGGGGCCCATAATTAAGAGTGTTTAAACAATTTAAAAGTATAAACAACACCTGAAAAACTTTACTTTAAAAGGGCAAAAATGAAAGCAAAAGGCTTAGAAAACATCCAAAATATATAAAAGACGACACAGTAAAAATTTTAAGACTTAGTCTCCTCAGCAACTGCCTCAAAAGTCTCTCCTGGGACAAGATCCGGGACAGCATCATCATCATCCTCCTGTGCTGTGGCAGCTCCTGCTTCAGGTGCCTGCTTCTGAAACTGTTCAGCTAGTTTCTTCAGGTTTTCCAAGTTATCTGGCCCTGCATTTTTACAGAATACAGTTTCAAATTAGGAAGACGGAAAAAGAAAAAAAAGAAGCTGAAGCTTAAGCTTTAAGAAGATGCATATCACACACCTAATTGGTGGATGATGTTAGGGAGAATATCCTGCAACTCTGCGAAACAGAAAATTGTATTAGTTAAATACAATCTAGAATGAGATCGAGATCAGTCAAAAATGAAATGGAGCACTGTAGTCAAGTCTGATACTAGAAATGGAGGAAAATTATGTTATGTATGCTCCAATTTAAAATAAAAAGTCTAGACATCTCATGTGATAAACATTCAAACGAAGATGTCCATGCCCATAAGCCAATTAAAAGCTGCAACACCTGATGATTGACTTAGCCGGATTGAAAACACACATTTGCACAAGATATTGGGGAATGATCTCTAAAAAAGTTAAGACTTAGCAATACACACCAAAGCAGACAGCGCATACTATGTCAGATATTACAACAGCATAAGAAATGAAGAACAAGGTGTATATATAAACTTACTCTTTGTTTGAGGAGAACCACTAACAACCCAAGTATTGGCAGCAATAGATGCTTGTACTGCAATATGTTTCATGTTTAACAATTAGCCACCTTACAATGTCGAAATAAATTGTACAAAAGTATCACCCACTAATATTTTACCTTTAGGGTTTAAAAACTGGATAACTACATCATCCTTAAAGATGTTGACTTCCTCAATTGCAGGGATGGCATTCACCCCTATTCTCTTCAGGGTGCTTTGAAGCCTCTTGTCATCTGTAGTAGTAGTCTTATGGACAGCCTTCTTCTTCCTACAAGATAAGGAAAATAAATCATTTAAAAAATTATAACGTCAATTTATTTTCTAATACAAGTACAATAAGAAAATGTCAATATATGGCTAGTAAAACATCTCAGAAGATTTTGACGCATCAAATTATTTAAGAAAATATATAGGAGTATTTAAAAATATTAGAAAACATAAACTTGGTATGGAATAAAATCAGATTTTGACATATAAGTATACCTTCTCATGGTACCCTTTCCACCAGTTCGAACAGAACTGGCCATCTTCTTCAACCTTTCTACATCCATCTCTATACATGTGAAGAGGCAAAAATAAGTTTCACAACAAGAAAGTAAATAACTACAGCTTGATAAAGGTGGACAAATAAACAGTAACAATAACAAAGGGAATTGATTAAATATACAAAAGGCCGACAATTATATATAATTTAACAAGTACTCGTCAACTGGATAAAAAGCCGGAATTCACCTAAAGTATAAAAGAAATCAAATAATTTATAGCATATAAAAAAGACAAAGTAATATCACATTAACAGAACATGAGCTCATGATCAAAGACCTAACCAGAATAGTCACAGACAAATAAAATAGGAGAAAAATAAAAAAGCCAATCACGGGTATCCAAATTCTGAAAGAGAAGTTTAGAGTTGATAATTCTCCATATCATATTACAAGTTCTAATCGCACAACCACATATAAACCGTGTTTAGCAACCCATCTAAGAAAGAACAAAGTAACCTTGAGCGATGTTATCAAGGACTCCATTTTAGCATGTAACATCATGCATGCAATCCTAAAATCATCCCAGAAAAGATTGAGTATGCTGAAGTCAAGCACACCATACATCAGACAGTCGATGTTAAATGCACTCCTCATCAAAATGCATTGAAAGACACACACCCACTTTCAGTTCCGCGATACATACAGAAAATAAAAACGATAGTGAACACAGTAACCACAGTTCAGATCTCCAGTATTACTCTCCATGGAACAACCCAAAAGAACCAAACTCTTCCTTATTCAACTCATCCGCAGATGCAATTCAAGCATCCTCAAAATGCAAATTCAAAATGCCACACACAAACTTCCAATCAACTAACTCCAAAACCCATCGCATCCCTAAATTTTACCTTTTTCTTGAACAAGCAGTAGAAATAGAAACAAAGGAAATCAGCACACGTCTATCTCCAGTAATTTATATTAAAAAAATACCCAAATCTAGAAACCCTAATAATGATAATTATAACAACAATAAATACTTGAAAAACAAAAAACCGAAAAAAGTTTCCACAAACTACAGAATCAAAGGACGAAACCAAATCTACCGCAGGAATTGGATTCTTGAATACAAACTGAAATCATTACATCAACCAAAGGCAAAGATCGAAAACCGTATCGAAAATACCAAAACCGATTAGGGAAACGAAGGCCTGATAAGGTGAAAAAGACGATACCTTCGTTGAAGCTTACGTGGTTTGGAACAGATTGTGAAGTGGAAGAGCTAACCGATACTACTAGATAAGGACTTCCTTTTATATGTAAAAGACTCTGCAAAAACCCTAAATCACTTCTTTCCAATTTTTCTTTTTAATCCAATCAACCACCCCACTCCCCTGACCCACACGTTTTGGGCCGGTGGGCTTGGTATTTAAGACCCAGACTATTTACTTTCAGCACCCCACATTTTCTCTTCTTTAAAATATCCATTTTGTCTTTTATGATTTATATGTCCTTGAAGCTAAAAAAAAATAAAACTCCCTTTTTATGTTGCTCTTCACTGATGCACTTCAAGTAATGTTTTTGAATATTGTTTTTGGCAAAAAGAAAAATATATTGTTAGAGGTTTATTAAAGGTTAAAATTAGCTTGCTCATTTAGTAAGTATTAGGTGTTTTTTTTAATATATTCAAACAATAGTGAATTTGTTATGATTTTCAATTTATTTTAAAATAAAATAATTGTAATTATGAATTGTATAATCTCAAATGTTAAATAAGGCATTTGGATTATATAATATGTAATATAATTCTTGAAGTCAATTATTACTTTTCAGATTGGTGATTTCATAACTCGAAATTAGTATTTTAGATTATATAATCAATAATAAAAAAATTTATTTTGAGATTGGTCAATTCAAAACTTGAAATTTGTATTCTAAATTGTGTAATCTAGAATACAAATTTCAAGTTACATAGTTGTCAATCTCAAAAGGATATTAGTTGGTAGAAATTAGTATATATTAATAGAAGACGTTACAAGAATGAAAGTTGTAATTGTGGTTGTGTGGCATAAAGATATGATCGATTTTGTATTAAAATATCAAATGAAGTTGATATGTTTATTGGTATGAGTGAAATTCTTTATATCATGAAATGTGAGTCAAAAATAAATGAATTAATTAAACAAATTATAATGAAGCTTTTACAATGGACGAGATAAGTAAAATGTGTCATTATTTATGTCGAAAATGTGGCAAGTTACATACATATCTTGATACTGCATTGTATTTGTTTAAGTGTTTGGTATCGAGATGACCTACTTGAATGTGTGTGTTAATGTTTAAGCTTAAATTTGTCATTGTCAATTAAGGTTTATAAGGAACAAATACATATGTGTTGTTAGGTTGCAAAAGAAGTGGAAAATGCTTGATCAAACACTTACCACTAGGCCACAAAACTATAGCTGATAGTTAGAGTACATCTCTTTGTACTTGAGAGTGTAGCATTCCAAACGTCACAATTTGATTATATCTTGACCTACTTGGTCTACACCATGGAACAATTGATGCTACATACAACAATCTCCTCCTCAACAATTGCTCCATCAGGAATCAAAATCGTGATATATCAATTGTTAGATCAAGCGTTTACCACTAAGCCAAAAGTTATAGTTGATAGTCAAAGTGCAACTATTTTTACTGAATAGCATAACAACCCAAATGTTATTATTCGATTGTGACTTTACCTACCTAGCTTAAGCCACAAGATAATTGATAATACATGTAATAGAAAATTTTAGTTTTGTAAAAAGGACTTACAACTCATTGTAACTAGAACAAGGAAATGAGATTCCACGTTTAAATTGTATGGTAAACCAATGTGCAATGAATGGTGGTGGATTATGAAGTTAGTATGTGGGAATCATAATCATAAGTTTGATGTTACATTAGTAGGTCATCCATATAGCAAAAAAATTAAAACTTAATGAGTAGTCAATTTTTGTTGACATGGTTAAGAGTTTAATTGAGCCCAAATATTTTACTAACTTTGAAGGAAACAACCAAGACAATGTCACAACTATAAACAAGTTTAGAATGTGAGGTATGCATACAATATTAATGATGTTACTAGAGCATGGCATGTATACTCACTATAATAGGTTTGATGAGACCTCATGATAATTCCAAATATAATTGACACAAAATTTGGGAATTTAAAGGTTAGGAATTGGAAAAAGTTCAAAATTAGCAATTAAAAACAAAATAAAGAAACTTGGATAAAGGAAGAAACCATAGTCAAGGCTTGATAAGCCCATGAAAAATCACTATAAAATTTGTTGAATTCTTAATAAGATTACAAGATGCAAGGAAGAACCCTAACAAAGAGATATTCTAACTATTTTGTCAAAATCATTTGTATCCATCTTCTGAATTCCAAAATGTTTCAATACAAGTTTAGTTTTAAAGTTGTGTCTCGTTTATAACAAAAAAGAAAAAAGAAAGATAAAATCCTTATATCTTAAGTAAACAGGGGTTCATAAAGGCTTGAAAGGTGATCATGGATGCATGTGGGGTTGTGATGGATTGTCCAAGTTATTATGCATTATAGGGACGTGTTTAATGTTTTAAAGTGATGCATTGAAGAAGGTGCTTCAAAGTAGTATAGGAAACTTGTGTAACTATTGGAACATAATGAGAAAAGTCATAAACTTACAACATAATGAAATTAAAGTACCATATAGAAGAGTCTTCATGTTGTGGGACATACATCTAGTGTTACCTTATATAAAACACTATATAATTTGCCTCAACATATTACATTGAGTCATACAGCTGAAGATATGATCAGGTTAGGGTATATTATTGCTAATTGTTAGCGTCGTGGTTGCATACTTAAAAGTAATCATGGTCTACCATGTGCATGTGAATAAGATAGATAGAAACTTAACAATATATCACTAAATGGAGTGTTTGCTATGTGAACCAAACTTAGCTTATCAAATATATCGTAATGTAAGTGAACATTAAAGTTGTATATGCAATAGAAATTTGATGTCATTTTAAGGAGGTTGACATTATTGGTAAAGTTGCAATTAAAATCAATCTACATGAAATTGCACATTGGTATGACACCATTGTGTGCACTAGCTAAAACATTCATATGATAAAAATTGACTATGGACATTAAATAAGTTCCCTCATTAAGAGAATCTTATTTATAAAATCCATGTTTATACTTATATACATATTTCATAAAATCCATCTACGCTCTATCGCGATGTCTTAAGAACATAACATTTACTATGATAGAGAATTGCCAATAAAGGGGGATGTCATGTATTCTTAGTCAAACTATCTCTATTATTTTCATTAAAAGAAAAAAACAATAGGCATGAAAAAAAAAGAGGAATTGGGAACATTTATCGTATGACACTAAGAGTGTAATTATATACTATTAGACTTATTATTTGATTCAATTATAATTGTAGTGACTAATTAAGATAAATGAGTTTTAATGTAAATAACCATTTACAATGATGTCACTCATTTAAATTTCCAAAGTTAAACTTTCATATATGTAAAATTTAAATTTCCACTCTCTCAAAATAGTATAATTATCTCAAAATAGTATAAGATATAAAGTGAAACCAAAAACATTTTATTTAGGTCAAACAATACCGAATCAAAACAAAATAATTAGATTAGAGATACCTCACTTGACAAATAAAAAATATAGATTGAATAATATATCTATACACAATAATAATTGTCTCATTCTCATAGTTAAATATTTTGAAGATTGAGTTGGTGATTGTAAATTTTTTCTTTCTTCTTTATTTTTGTTGCTCTTTTCTTTCAAGAGTGTATATATCCATCTTACTCTAATATCATTATTTATAGTGTAACTTTTAATGATTAGACTTCTCTTAATCTAAATTCTAAATTCTGCTTCTATAATTTGGTTCCAATTGAATTAAAATTTAAATGTTATCATATTTTGATTTAAAAGATTATACTATTTAGGAAAATAAATATCACTAACTATTAAAATTACAATGGATTAAATTATAATGCTCAACATTAAATATAAGAATGAATAAAATATTTAAAAAGGAAAGAACGTAATCCAAAATGAATATGAAGTATAAGAAGAGAGGAAGATAAAAATTGAGAAAATAAAGAAACAAGATTTAATTTTAGTTGAGCTTCAATTTTGTTCTTTTATTATTTTTAATTTCGATTTAAGGATTATAATTGCTTTTTATTTTTCATTTTGAGAGTCATGTAAATATTAAATTACTCTCTTCTAACTAAGATCTTAAAAATTTATGAAATTTGAATAGATTATCCTACAAAAACATTCTAAAAATGTAGAGATTAAGTTAAAATAATTTAATTTTACGCATTTCAAATTTATTGAAATTTTAAAATTCATCATCCAATTATAAATCACCATTTTATTAATTTTGAAAAGATACACTGCCCCTGGGAATTTCAGAGACCCAAACGACAGTTCACTCAGAATAATCTTAAAAACATACTCTCCTTTAAGAACAGCTCATAAGAAAAAAATATTCTATTAACACGATTCAAATTTACACTATAAGAGTACATTTATGCCTCTGCTCCTTTAATTTTTGTGATCACCAGTGATGACCAACATCTCTACAAAGATTTTTAATATTTAACTTGTTCTTGCTCAACATTTGAAACATAATTGTGGAGGATCAGGAGGACAGCACTTGCAGAAAGGTCAGATTTGCAGTTAATTTAAGGACTGTGTAAAACATAAGCCCTGTAACATTGACATATATGATAAGTTACTTCATTGTTTCATTATAACTTAAGATATTACAATTCAACATTTTACACATACTGTGGTAAGAAACAAGAGAAAGAGAGAAAAGAGAAAAACACTATCAACAGTAGATGATCATATACCTGTTCTTATATTCATGTATAGAGTGTTAAGCATGATTCTATATAGATCTAGAGTGTAACAGAAGATCATTACAACCGTTAATGCTAGACGTATCATACTGTTTATCACAGGTGTCTATGATCACACATATGTTTACCAAATGAACCATGTTAATTGGAGGGATGGTTCTTCTATGTTATAACTCCATAATGAGTGATTCATGCAATAAGTACTCTCTCTCTCTCTCTCTCTATATATATATATATATGCATGCATAGATTTAGAACAAGTAAGAAATCACATGATGAACTGTGGCAGAATAGATAGCTTTGAGACAAAAGATTGCCCTGCGTATGATTAGGTTTATGTTCTTATTGTGCCTTCTCTTGCCATGGTCTATGAGGATACCTATAAGAAATGGACAAAAGAAAAAACACAAATTTTCACTTAGTATAAACATATGGATGAATGTGCCTTGGGTTTCAACTCAACTGCTGCTAAGATATCATAACTGAAGGGATGTGGTGAATTTTATGCCAATACTCTCCTTCCTTTTGGTAACGCTGATTAAGTAAAGGGCAATCATGAATACGGAGAACACAAAGAGAGTTGGATAAAGCTTCTTCTGGCAATGACTGAAGACGAGGGCAACAGACAATATAGAAGGAGTTGAGAGATTTGAGATGGAGAAAACCCATATGGTTTGCTGTTGTTAACTTTGAACATGCAATTAAGTGGAGCACACTGAGAGAGGGTGGTAGCAACTTCTCCTCTGGGAAAGACTCCACGTTCTCAAAGTCATCACTAACTCTTAACTCTATTAGAGAATGGAGTTTGAACAATCCCCACTTCTCCCTAGAAGCAACCAGCTTGGGGCAATCCTCAATTTCGAGTTTGCGTAGGCTTGAAGGCAAACCCCCCTCGGGAAATGACTCAAGCTGTGGACAATCATGGAAAAGTAGAGAATGAAGATTGCCAAACAAGTGTAGTGCAAAAGGCAAAGAGGAAGAGTACCAGCTTGTTATAGAGAGAGTGCCAAGAGAATCATGTCTGTGCAAATCCAAAGAGGACCATTTTTTATTTGGACTATGAAAGTCGTGTATTATCAACTCTTCAAGGGAGGGATTGTTGACAAGAATTTGCTGGAGGCAGGACTCAATGATGCAAGTTCCTTGAATTGTGGCCTTTTTCAAGCTGGATGGCAAATCTCTCAGGAAAAATTTTTCACACAAATGCAACTTTATCTCATGAATACTAGCAGCCTTGGGAACTGAATCCTCTAACTGTTGGCATTCACAAATTACCAACTTCTGCAGAGAAGGAAGGTGTTGAGGCAGGGCCTTTCTCAACACAGGACAACGCCTCATAGAAAGCTCTTTAAGAGAAGACAAAGCTTGACATTCTTCACCATGACCTTCAAAGCTGCACCATTCTTTCCATGCACTCATTTCCTCAAATTTCAAAATTTCAAGAGATCTGAAAGGAATATTTGAGGAATCATTACCACAGAACTCGGGACCAATGACTTCTATTCCATAAAAGCATGATATGGAAAGCTCCTTCAGAGAGGGAAGCTGCCCAAATGGTGGCAAGACAAAGCAGAATTTGCTTTCAGTCAGTGCAATGGACACTAAATTGGGCAAATGAGATGCCCCAAACCAACTTGGAAAGCTAGTTCCATCATAACGTAAAACAGAAAGCTTTTTCAAGTTCCCATTTGGTTGAAGAGCCTCCAACACCTGTCTTTCTATTATTGAGTCCTCATTTTCATTGCACCTTCCAAATTTGTCACCCCAATTCAACACTAATCCATCTAAATGCTTTTTATCTTTCAAATTAGCTTTCATGGCATCCGCAGGATCAGTGACATTTTCTAACTCAAAAATTGAAAGTGTTCCTTGAAGATTGCTGAGATTTCCCAACTCCTTAAGATCATGCTTCCTGATAAAAAAACTAGTCAGGGTCTGAAGATGCGTCAGCCTTCCTATGTGGTTTGGCATCTTGTTTATTCCGCTCATACTCAAATCAAGATGACGCAAGTTGACAAGTTTGTGCAAATCTATGGGAAGCTCTGTCAAATGATAGCACCATAATAGTAACAGTGTCTGCAAATTATGCAGCCTACAAATGGAGTCAGGCAATCTCTTAATCTTAGTGTACGAAAGGTCTAAATAACGCAACAACTTTAAATTGCCTATATCATCAACTAACTCAGTGAGAAAACAATTATTGAAAGATAGCACACGTAAATATTTCAATGTAGAGAACAAAACACGTTGTTTATTATTGTTGATCAAGTCTCCTCTGCCGAATTCCCATGTGAATGCCACAAGACTACGTAATCTGCTACACTTACTAATATGCTCCAAAAATGTATCATCAAGGTTAATTTTGTGAGAACATGAAATGTGGCGTGTTGTCTTGGTTATATTTTTCTCCAAATTGCCCCTTATTTGCAAACAGAATTCTCCTGAGACAGATTTTGCTAAATCATTAAGAAGATCATGCATAGTGAACAGCGAAGCACAGCGTCTTGTTTGTTGGAAAAAAGATCTTGCTACTAGATCATTAAAGAACTCACTACCTAACTCTTCTTCACTCTTATCTATTTGGCAGCAATTCAACAAACCTTCTGCCATCCACAGTTGGATTAACTGATCCCTGTCAAACTCATAACCTTTTGGAAATATGGAGCAATAAGCAAAACAACGCTTCAAATAGGAAGGAAGGTGGTGGTAACTCAATCTAAGAGCGGGGTTAATGTTGCCATCATTGTCAGATAGGAGCCACATATCACTGTCCAATATCTTAACCCATTCATGCTGGGAGAATTTTACTCGCAAGATATTTCCCAATGTTTTCAAAGCTAAAGGCAATCCTCCACACTTGTCAACAATTTTAGTGCCAACTGATACAAGATTTGGATATTTGGTGGCATCCTTGTCATGAAATGCAAGATTCGAAAATAGCCTCCAACAATCTTCTGTCTCCAATGGCTTTAAATGATATAGTTTGGAGGAGTTCATGACCAATGCTACCTTCTCATTACGAGTGGTAATAAGAATCCTACTTCCTGAAGATCCATAAATGAAGGGGATCTGTAGTGCCCCCCAACTAGAATAGTTTTCATTCCAAACATCATCTAGAACAAGCAAAAATCTCCTTCCCATCAGTCTCTCCTTCAATTCAAGCTGAAGTAGATTTAAGTCTTTTTCTTCTGCTGCTTTGGACCCAAGTGCCTTAAGAATTGCTTTTGTGACAGCAACAACATCAAAATACTGTGAAACATAGACCCAAGCTTTAAGGTCAAATTGATCTAGTACCCTTTGGTCATTATACACAAGCTGAGTAAGGGTGGTCTTACCCATCCCTCCCATTCCCACTAGACTAATTATAGGCACCTGATTGCATGTGACATTGTCTGAAAGTAAAATTTTGATGATTTCCTCTTTATCTTCCTCTCTACCACAAATGCTAGATTCATCCACCAAGGATGTAGTTGGCAATTGGTTGGATTGTTTCCTACTGACTCCAACTTCATTGCCAGCACAAATTCCCTTTCTTAATCCTAGCATATCCTTTTGCTTTGCAAGAAATTGTATGTTCTCTAGTAGTTCTTCCACCCTAGATGCAATTTCTCTGTCAAATGGATTAACAAAGGCCGTGAAGAAGCCTAATACCTTGCTAGTAGCAGGCTGAAAATCAGCTTCCAGCTTCTGTTGTGATACCTCATTGGCAACCTCATCTAACAGCAATTCAGCTTCATATATAGCTTCTTTAAGCTGATTAAGCCACTTCATCACATTTGGGCTTTTATACTGCCTTTCTTCTGCATCCTCCAGCACTTGGTTGATGGAATTGAGCACAATATCTAGCTTTTTGAGCATCTTATCCTTGAGTTTCCTTCCATGGAAGTAGTCTATGATATCCCTTGAAGCCAATCTGTCAAAGGTCACTTGAAGGGCGGCTGAGAGAAATGCGCCACCTATCAACTCTGTTGCCATGAGTCCTTTGATTGAGTCACTTCACAATCACCAACTTCACCCTTATCAAAAACTTTTTGTATGAACCTAAAAGCAACACATAACATAAGCACAAACTCACAATCAAAATCATACAATTCAAACAAGATTAAAGTTACACAAAGAAGCTTTACCTTGACTACAGAGAAATGAAGTATGAACTGTTAGAATTTTCAACATCAACTACGTTCTTGAACCTTCCAACAAAGTCTATTAAAAGAACTTTGAAGTCCAGCCCCAAATTTCTCACCAACTAAAGCAGAAGGCTATGTCCGAATAGCACATGCAAAAGCAAGAGCCAGTGGTGAATGAAGTCCCTCATGGAAAGAAGATAGATTATTATATTATTATTATTATTATATATTATTATTTATTATTTTAACAATATTATTATATCATATTACATTATATTATATAATTATAACCAATTACATAACATAATAAATTTTATATCATAATGTTATTAATTATAATTATATAACATAATATAATAATACAATAATAAATAATAATATAAATATTTTTATATAATAATAAGAAATTAATAATATTTAAAAATAATATTAATAAAATTTTATTTCACATTATTTTTAATTGTAAAGATAGATTTGTAATCTTACAATTTTATTAATTAAAAAAATTTAAATATGAATCACATATGTGACATTATTTAAAAACTTTTCACTCAAATATTCAATACGAAATCTTACTCGTAAGCTTCTTACCTGATATCTACTTTATGTAACTTAAATCATATCATCATTAAGGTTAGAACATCTATGTCAAAACATAGGTTTTTTATACATAATGCACAATCACATAACAATTCATACATAATCTCAAATGTATGACATCAATTTTATTTACATTCCATCATTAACATCCATATATGAATCAGAAATACCAAATTATCATTCCATCAACATTAAAAAATCTTTACAATATAAAAACCAATACTTAATTATCAAATTCTAATATTTTACAAATTCACACAACATATAATAAAACGATTTCATCAAATAACATTCCTGTAAAAGAAATTGAAACTTGGAATCACGTCTTCTTCGTATCCAAATCTTTTAATCTAGGATACTATTGAAAAATTAAAACTTTTCTTATGTAAAATTTCTTATTCTAATGGAAATTTTAACTCAGATAGAAAACCACTCCAAAAATCTAGAGACCTGGAAAACAAATTATCCAAACATCATCAGAATTCAATAAAATCTTATTCAAGTTAAGATGACCATTTTTCTCAAGTATTTATGATAAAATCATAAATATTTATGATAAAATTATAAAAAAAAGCATATAACAAGGAAGTTCTAGAGTAAATAGAATTTATCTTTTTGAAATTTTGATATGATGGAATTCTTACCTGGTTTCTTAACTAATGTGAGGTGTAAACAAATTATAATATTTAGGTCAATTTAAGTTTTCTTTTATTAAGTTAGTTTTATCAAGCCCATATAGACTTAAATTTCATTGAAGTCATTTATAGTTTATTTTAATTACGTTTATTGGGTATTAATGAGTATTGTGTCACTCAAACATTTAACATTTAATATATATATATATATATATATATATATATATATATATATTTTTTAATATAAAAATAAAATATAAAATATATTTAAATATTCTATTACAGTTAAGAAAATTTATATTTTTTTCTTTAAAAAAAAGTCCTTAGACGATAGTTAGAAAGAAAATGAGGAGTACATCTTTTCTCATTGTATTTTTCACAACCTCTACATTTGAGATACGTCTTGAATGTTTTTTTGTCTTTGTAATATTTGATACTTGTAGTAAATTAACCGTAACATTTTAATAAACACTCCCACACCCATTCTAAGTGTTGCATATTGGAACATTTTTTTTGCTTCTATTTAACTCTAGATTTCCAAGTTACAAAGAGAACAATATTTTATATTATTTTTATTCAAAAAGCAGTGTAACTCTCCTAAAATTATTTTTATTCAAAAAGCATTGTAACTCTCCTAAAATGATAAAAGTGATATTCTTTAGAAGTTGAATTTATATATCTCTAAATGTTAATTCCGAATTATGATGAAGTATAAAAAACATGCATCTATAAGATTATGTTATACTCAAGTTAATAAAAGTTGAAAAGATTATAAATATATTAGCTAAACATCATGTTACTTATTATATGTAATCATATAATATAATAATTTTGCTTATTTAAAGTAAGAAATGGACAATGTTTTGCAATTGATTAATAACATCATGTTACTTATTATACCATTTTAAATGGTAAAAAAAAAGTTTCTGAAAATAGGATATTATTATTTGATATTAAAAAAATCGTGGAAATATTATGAGCAACATTTTTTAATAGTCAAATATATTTTAATTATTTTTAAGAATCATGTTTTTCTTTGTATGAAGAGAAATTTCATATAAATCTTAAAATCATGATATATTGCAAAATTACCAAATTTGGTTTGAATGAATAAAATTATTTCTAAAAGTGTTTGAGTTTTCTATAAATAAAATATTAATGTGTTACTTTTTATTAAAAAGTTTAATTCGTTATTATATAAAATGATTTAATAAAATCAAGATGGTGTGATTTTTTAGTAAAATATTTATTTTAATTTAAAAAACTCAGATTTCACACAATAATTTTGAGTAAAAGAGAGAGAGAGAGTAATGGATTAATTTTATTGAAACAATAATTTGTTATTATATAAAATAATTTAATAATAGTAAGATTGTAATTTTTTGGTAAAATTTGTATTTTAGATTACAAAAAATAAATTTTCACCCATGACAATAATTTTTTGAACAACTTGTTTCACAAATGAATATTTTATTTAAAAGATAAACCAAATAAACACAAATTTTCAACTTTAAATTCTTGGAACACAATTTTTCCTCCTACACCATTGTTGTAAATTTTCATAAATATTTAGTAAATTCATATTATTTTAATCATATAGTCTATTATTTTTAATTTGAATTGGGTTATTACTATCCGTTGTTCCTATGAAAATAAGTGTCAATATAATTATTTCAAAGTGCAATAACTTACAATTATATAGCAATTATAAGGAGAGAAGTTTAAGGTTAAATATTTACTAAGAATATTTCAATTTCACGATGATTCATTCTAGAATGATATACTTGATTCATTAGATTAAAATTTGAGTCTCCTAAGATTTTTATTGAACATGAAATAAAAAATAAAATCCAATAAAATTTAGGGTCATAAGAATAAAAAATTATTTGTCTACATAATTTTTTTTACAAATTAAATATTAATGAAAATATGAATTTTGTAAGACCTTTGCATTAAAATGAAAATTAAAAAAAAACTATGCTATAATGAAACATACAAATTAAATTAAAAATATGATAGATTGATTTTACCAAGATATGTTCTCACGCCCCAGCATCTCCCTAATTTTTTTCTCTATCCCTTTGTTTTTCTTACTCTTAGAATATCTCTTCCTTCTTTCTAGTTTATCTTTCCATACCTCCTTTGTTTTAAAATTTAAAGATACCTCACGGTAGTTTTTCTTGTTCTTATATAGTTGAGAAAAGTATGTCTCACAGCTTAATTAGGATCATACTAAAATCTGATTTTGTATGGATAACTTATTATAGATCCTTAGAAATTGGATTAGTGTCACTAACTAGTTTGGAGAAATGGTTTTGGGAATCGTCATCTCAGGTAAGGAAAACTAGTAACTTGTTTTTATATTAGTTAATTACTTTCAAATAAAACTTTAGGATAAAAGACTTGAACATGTGATTATCAGTGTTCAAGTCTTTCTTGCAGGTCTGACTTGAGTACTGAATGAGTTTGATTGTTTATCTTGATTTGATGTGATTAATTGACATGATTTGATTAATGATATTAGAAAGTTGCATGTGAAAACTTTTGATTTTTGTTTGATGGATTGAATATGACTTGTGATAAGACGTTAATAGGTTTTAAAGATTTGAGATCAGTATTATTGAATTGTGAAATTGATAATTTGATAGATAAGAGATGTTTTAAGTTTTTCAATGGTATCTCAGTTAGGAATTCTTAGTGTGAAATGACTTAGTTATAAGTTTCAATTATGATGAAATTGGTTAATTAAGTACATAGTATAAACTTTAATATTGATAGTTTTATAGATAGGAAATGTTTTTTTTGAATATTGTGAATTGTTAACTGTTATATATATATATATATATATATATATATATATATATATATATATATATATATATATATATATATGCTTGTGCATCATTGAATTGATATGATGACTGAATTATATGTTCATACATAATTATTTTGGTTGAAATGAGATCAGTGTACTGGGAGTTTAAAGGAAACCAAGATACCATGGTTACATATGCATCTATATGCTTCAGTATTGAATTGATATGATGTGTGATGACTAAATTATATGTTCATATGTAACCATTTTGGTTGAAATGAAACCAGTGTACTGGGGTTTGAAAGAAAACCAAGGTACCATGATTACATATACATCTATATGCTTCAGTATTGAATTGAAATAATGTGTGATGATTGAATTATATGTTCATGTGTAACCATTTTGGTTGAAATGAAACCAATGTACTAGAGATTGAAAGAAAATCAAGATACCATGGTTACATATGCCTTTATATGCTTATTGAATTGATATGATGTGTGATGACTGAATTATATGTTCATATTAACCATTTTGGTTGAAGGATTGAAAGAAAATCAAGGTACCATGGTTACATATGTATTTATATGCTTCAAACCAATTGAATTGATATGATATGTCATATGAGTGAATGAGGAGTACATATGCAATTTATATGATTGAAATGAAATCAGAGTACTGTGGATTGAATAAAAAATCAGGATACCAGGATTACATATGAATTTATGTGTGGTACGACTGAAATGAAGTCAGTATGAGTGAAATGAAGTATGTATGAATGAAATGAACTAAAAAAATTTGTGATTGTAAATAGATCCATGTGTGATTTGTATGAATGATATTTTTGGTATTAAAACTTTATATCTTAGACTTTAAAGAAATCACTACAAAAAATCTCAAATTATCTACGAAAATTATATACGAATGAAAACCCATATGTAAAATTTGTATTATATACAGAATTTTATCTATTTCTATGGATTTGTATCCGTATGTAAAATCAGTATTACATACGAAATTATCTACGGATTCAAATTCCTATATAAAATCAACATTACATATGAATTTTTACTTGCGATTTGCATCCAGTATATTACAAATGGATTTAATCCGTATGTAAATTCATATGTAATATAATCTATACTAAAAAACAACATTATATACGAAATTACATACAGATTTTTTGTCCAGAATATTACATACGGATTTAATCCCTATGTAAATTCTTATGTAATATAATCCATATTAAAAATCAACATTATACGGAATTGTCAACACCCAATTTCATCCGGGCAAATAAAATTATTTCAAAATATAAAACAATATACAAATTAAAATAAAAAATGTGTGTTATTTAGTTTTATCATACTTTGTCATTTAAATAAAAACAAAAGAGTATTGGTTTCATTCTATTTTATGAATAAAGTTTTAAAATAAAATTGGTAAAAAGGAAAAAAAAGTAAAGAAAATCAGTCCATTAAAAAATTTGTTAAAAAAATTAATAATAAAAAATTGTCATATTCTCTCTCTTTCTGCCTATCTTTTTTTCTGATACTAATTAATGATACGAATATTAATTGAAAATAAATTCTTCAAGAATTATATAAATGTTAGAAATTTGAATACTTGATTTGATTAGTATTCTGATTCTGCTTAAAAGTGATTAAATGCTAGTGATTTTGTTGATTGTGTGCATTTTCTTTTTGAACTATTATGTTCACCCCTTTATTTTATAGGTTAAGTTTGATTAATATTTTAAAATAGTAATTAGAATTTTTTACATTGAATGATTTATTTTATTTATTGAAAAATAAAAAAAATATTAAAAAGTAATAATAATAATAATAATATAAAAAAGGGGATTTAAATATTTATTACTATTGTTTTTCTTAGGCTGCATCCAATAAAAGTAGAATAAAAAAAACCAATTTAAAAATAAATATTCCAGCCAACAACAACAACAACATCAAGTGCTTGAAAAATTGTTGTGCTTTTGAGAGTCATTGATAGCAGGAAAAGTCTAAAGTTATGTTTTCATTTTTTCCAATTATCTAGTCTTCATATTTGTATATATATGTATCGCAACCGGGACAACGATCTTAAAAAACTTAAAAGAGAGTTTTAAAGTTTTAATAAAACAGAGAAGTCGCCACCATAATTTATTAAAGGAAAAACTATGGAAAAACCAAAAATCGGATAAGGCAAGTTCACAAAACCAGATTCAGAGTCCGGGAGTCTATTACGTGTAGGAAAGGTATTAGCACTCCCACAACGCCCGTCCTAAGGCGGTACCTTTAACTAAATAAGTAAAATAAAAGAGTGTGTTTTTTTTTTTAAATATTTATCTTTTCCAAAAGAATATAATGCAAATAATAACAAAACAAAACATTTTTTATTTTAAAGGGGGAACCCGACAAAGATTTGACCTCGCTCCTACGTATCTCTATCGAATAGAGAATCAGGGTTACGTAGTTCTTTTTTGGATAGTTGTAAAGTATAATTTTGAAATTCGAAAAAGTATAAGGCGTAGATCCTAATTAAGGGAGGTGTAGAAAGTAGTTCAACTAGTCAAAAGGGTATTTTTGGGATTGTGAAGAGTTTGGGGTGTAGGTGCAAAAGATGGGGTGTAGGTGCAAAAGATGGGGTGTAGAAAGCAAACCCCTAACTAGAAATCCACTTATGTTAAGGGCAGTTTGGTAATTGAGTTGCAGCACAGGTGCAGACTCAAACCAGTGGGGTGCAAAGAACAGCTCCACTAGCCAGAAACCCAACCAGCAACCATGGGCATTTCAGGAATTGGAAAAACATAGGTGCAGAACTTAATAAACGGGGGTGCAGGAAGCACCTCCACTAACTACAATCAGCCTAAAGCCAGGGGTATTCTGGTAATTGAGGGAATAAAGGGTGCAGGCACGAATACAGGGGTTGTATACAGCACCCCCACTGGCCAGAAACCCATCTAGGGTTTGGAAGGCACATGCAATGGAGACAATGGGGCGGCGGCAGCCATGGTTGGGGCGGCTCGAGCGGCAGTGGCCGCCAAGGGAGCAGCAACGACGGTGAGGGCCCCAAACGGCGACGACGGCGTCGCTCGGAGTGGATGGGTGGCGCCAAGGGTGCTCAGAAGGCACTGTAACAACGCTTTCATGGTGGTTTTGGATGGTGGAGACGCAGCTGGCGCAGTCGACTTGGAAGCGAGCTCGACCTTGGTGGTTAGGGAGCGAATTGTGGTGACTTGGAAGCCACTCGACGTTGATGGTTTGTATATGGAACGAGGTGTTTGGAGGTTTGGTCCTAGTCGACGTGATGAGAGTAGGTCATTGGTGGCATCGTGGCTAGGTTTGAGTGGCTGTTGGGTGGTGTGGCGTTTTGGTGTGCGTTGAGGGTGTGCGGGAGGCGTTTTCATACTGGTTAAAGGTTAACGTTAGCGCTCATGGTGGCTAGGTGCTGGAGGTGTAGTGAATGCTTTCTGGAGTTTCTTTGGTGGTGGCGCAAGGCTTGAACATGGCCGTGGGGTGCTCGGAAACGCTTGGAATGCTGTTGACCTCGATGAAGTTGATCACAGTGGCTGCTGGTTTGTTGGGTGCCTAGTGCAATTCGTGGCAGGAGAAGCGCTGCCCGTCGTGGACGTTGACGACCATGGTGGCTGCGGGTTTAATGCGTTGGCAGTGGCTTTGGAACATGGTGACGAAGGATACATGGTTGAGGTGGAGGAGTGGCAAGCAATGGCGCAAGGTGGCGTTTTGGAGGTGTTTATCATTGTAAAGATATGAGGCATGGGAAGCTTGCATGGTAATAGTTTGGCATTGTGGATGATATAAGGTGGGGCACTTAGTTAAGGCATGATGGTTTACGTTGAGCGTGGGTTAAAGGTGCAGTTTTGACGTGAACGCAAGGGCAGCCATGGACATTTTGAGCACGGTATTGGGTGGTGGTCATTTGGGGTGCAATTTCATGGTGTGTAATGCGGATGGGTAATGGGAAGAAGGAGGAAGAAGGTTGTCTTAGGTTTGTCTTGGGTTTAATGTAGGCAGTGAGGTAAATGGCCTAGGTTGAGGCGTGGCTGGTGGAGTTGCAGGATAGGGAACGGAGGGTGCTGGAAATGTTTCTTGCACGGGTTTTGGTGAAGGAGACACTTGGATGGTGGTTTCGGTGGCACAAGTTAGGTGCATGAAGTGGCTTTGTTGGTCGTTTGAAACCGCGAGGGTGGTTGAAAGTTGATGCGCCAATGGTAGAGCATGGCACGGTGACAAGTCTTTGGCATTCATGGAGATTATCTTGGCACGAGATGATGTAATGGAAAATGTAGGGCATGACAGCGTAAACATTTGGTGATGGCAAGCTTGGGTGGTTGATAATGCGATACTGGTTGTGGATGGGATATGAAGGTTGGAAGGCAATTTGGTGAAGAGAGGGGGGAGCGGGACGTGAAAGTTTGATACTGAGGGTGGAAAAAGATGCGTTGCGGGGTGTAGGGAGATAAAGCTAGGCTTGGTAGTGATTTCGTGATGGAGAATGCTGCATGCATGGCGGAGGTGTAATGGCGGTTGGAGGCAAAGAGGTTGGTGGTTGAGGGTGTTTTAATGGTAGAGAGATGTGGTGCTTGGGGGAGATCATGGTGATGGCGTTATGGAGGTGTTTGGCCTTCATGGTGACTTTGACGTGAGCGGATGACATGGCGAATAATGGTTAAAGGAAGGGTGGATGCATGGTCGATTTGCCATGGTTATTCAGTAGGGAGAAGAAGGGGCTTCTATGATGGCACAGGTGTTGTGCTTGCATGTGGCATGGTGAATGATGAGTAGTGGTAGTGAGGATTTAGTAATATTTTGGTGGTGGAGGTGGGACGTATAGGTATGCATGGTGGGAAGAGTGAGGTGTAGGATGTTATGCATGTATTAAATTTTTTATTTTCTTGTGAAATGAATGCATAGTAAAACCCTAAACTACATGGTACAGGAGTAAAAACATCAAAGAAAACATACCTGCGTACCCTTCTCTTTTTCTTTCTCCGTAGTGATTCTTTCTTTCTCTCCTTGCTCTTATCCATGTCAATATTTTTTCCTCTCTCCTTTTTTCTGTCTCTCCAAAAATAATCCCTCTCCTTTTTTTTTTCTTTTACTAATATATCTCTTTTTTCTTTTTTTATATTATTTTAATTGATATATTTTTTTTTTGAGAAACCAGTAGTTCAGTTCAGAGAGGTTACCACTCTTTGACTCATTCATATTTATTATTTTTAATTTTTTTTAAAACTAATATTAAAAATGAATCTACCCAAGAATAAGACTTAAAAAACTTTTCAACGGTAAAAAACCATTATTTATTATTAATTTTATTTTTAATTAAGTGGAGAACATGGGTTGTTATCTGAGCGGTTTAAAAATTATTATTTACAAATATTTATTTTTTATTAAAAATAAATACATGGAGTTAGAGAGTGAGAACATGGGAGTCTACTGTCATTGATTCATTCTTTTTATTATTATTTTTTATTATTTATTTATTATCTTAAACGTGTAAATCAAGTAAATCAAATAAGCAGTTTGAAAACAGTCTTCCTTTCTTTTTTTTATTATTTATTCTATTTTTTAATATATATTTATTTTTACTTTGTTTTTATTATTTAATCATCAATTATTTAATATTTATTTATTTATTATTTGTTATTTTGGTTTTTTTTAATTATTATTTAATTGTTATCATTTAATTACCACATTTTTAGTTTTCTCTTAATGGAAAAATTCGATATATATTTTTTAATTACTATTATTATTATTATTATTATTATTTTAAAATAAATTTTTAATAGGCTGATTTCTTACTATTTCTTTTATTTTATGAATTTTATTTTGTTAATTTATTCATAGAATGTAATAGAACCAAAGTCTCTCTTTTTTTTTATTTAAATGACAAAGTATAATAAAATTAGATGACACACCCTTTTATTTTAATTTTTGTATTGTTTTATAATTTAAAATAATTTATTCGTCCGGACGAAATTGAGTGTTGACAATATGCATGCTTTGTAACATTATGTTTTGTTTACCGTACATCAATTGTTGTTGTCCTGTATCAATATAAATGTTATATTTTAATTGTTATGATTTGCACGTTTTGATGTGAACATAAAATTAAAGTTTGTAATCATTATAATACTGGCATGGTTGCTGTTTTTAACATAAGATAGATAAAAAATGATAATTTCATTAAGTTTTTTAGTTTTTTATTATTTTACTCAACTCCAATAATCACTAATTGTATATTTATTGTTTTATTTTTCTCTTTATTACATTATTTTACTAATTTGTTTATTTGTCTTATTTTTGTCTTATTTGTCTTATTTTTGTTTGTTATTTTTATTTGCATAATCGTTATTTATTTGTATTATGTTTATTAGTCCGTTTTCTTTTTCTTATTTGCTTTATTTTTGTATATATTTGTTTGTTTTGTTATTTTATTTGTTTTTATTCTTATTATTATTGTTATTATTTGAGAAAAATGATATTTTTTTGAAAATCATTATTTCTATTCATTTGATTAAAATACTGTTATAAGACAGATGTTGTGAGGTGCTAATACTATATGCTAGAGATATGATATATTTAGAGTTTTAGGAATAATTGAAGAAAGTTAATAGTTATTCGTGAGAAGTTAAAATAAAAAGTTAAAAGCATAAACATAAAATAAAAGAGTAATTTTATTTGAAGGATCCAACACTATGATTTACCCATGAAGTAACATTGAAACACTTAACATGGGTGACGACACACACATTCTTCTTTGTAATTGCATACACCACTTGCTAAGTATCCATATTCTTTGCGACAAACAGTAAAACACCTGTCATTGTCTTGACAATCCTTGTATAGTATTTGTATGCAAATTTCCGATAACGTTTTCTCAACTCTTGTTCCCTCTACCCTTTTCAATGCTCCTCCTTCATTTTCTACACACACAAATCATATTCAATATTCAACCATCTTTCAAACTAAAGAAATAAAAAAAAATATATAGATTGAAACCAAAACATACCAATGCTGGTTGAAAGAATTAGCATCACCATGAAAATTGAAGTGATGACCTTCATCTCAATTTGATCTCACAGCAAATGTATCTTTCTTCAATTTGATTCTCTTTTGGTCTATCTCATACCATATATATATAGTAGTGGGTGTTTCCTTAATATTGTTTTATTAATTTATAATACATTTAGTACACATTTAACTCTTCCATACGTTAACTTGAGACTTCATTATCTTCTTTTCAATAACGATTTTATTTAAGATCATTTATTATTATTTGTCTTCTTTAGTTGACTAATATTCATTTAATAAACTCTTAATGCAAACTCCACACATACACCCACTATCAAGTTTAATTAAACACAAAGAATGGCGCACTGTAATTTATTAAAGAAAATTATAATTTCTTTTAAAATAGTCTTTTAAACCAAATTTAGATTCAGAATTCCATTACCTTTAGAAAAGTTATTAACACCTACCTGCATTCTAAAAAAATTATCTTAATTTGCAATATCAATAAAACTTTAAAGATATTTATTATTTCTTCTTAATCAAACCAACATTATGTAAAATTTTAAATTATATTTAAATTAATTATTTTAAAAAAGAATCTTTTTCATATTTTTGATTCACAATGTAAAAAAAATATTTCATAATTCTTTTTTAAATAACTATGTCTAACAAAAATTTAAAATTTTTAAATTCATAAGTTATTAGAGAGTCAACTTCACTATTTTAGGATCATTACTAGTTTCAATTAATTTAAATAAAAGATATTTTATTTATGGAGTTTAAATTTTATATAGCTTTTAGGCTTTCAGCATGGCTTTTCCAATGTGTTTGTAACAATGATTTAATAGCTGAGCTATGTATATGATGTTGTAAAACTTTTTACATTTTTGTAGAATAAGAAAAAAAAATGTATATACTGCGTGACCCTCCAAAGAAAGATGTAGTTGTAAGACAAGAGTTAATCATATCACAAAGTACTAAGTTTAGACTATAGAGTATAAAATCTTCTACTATTAATATCAAGAAATCTTTTTGGCACATCTTCATATTTTTCTTTCATATTAGACCCATTATCAAATCATTGTTCTCTAAGGTCATTAATATTAAGTCCAACAACTTCTAGTTCATCTATAATAGCATCAAAAAAGCATTTTCCACTTATATAATCTACTTTTAAAATTTCTAAAAAGAATACTCATTTAACTTGTATTCAAGTTGATAAAATATCTTCATACTTTTATTTGGTGTTGTCAACACCCAATTTTTTCCGGGTAATCTTTTAAATTAAAGATACGATAATAAAATAAAATAAAGAAATGAAAAAAAATGAAAAATAAAAAAATAAAAATTTTTGAATTTTTTCATTACAAAAAATAATTAATAATAGAAAAACGAAAATAACAAAAAAATAATAATAAATAAAAAATATATATAAATTGAAAACAACAGAATCCAAGAATAAAAAAACAAAATAATAAAAATAACAAGAAAAGAAAATTGTTTTCAAACTGTTCCTTCATTTGCACTTTCAAAATAAAAATAAAGATAATAATAAAAAAAGAATCAGTTAATCTCACTCAATCTTAACTTCTCACAAAATAAAAATAAAGATAATAATAAAAAAAGACCCAGTCAATCTCACTAAATCTTAACTTCCCACAAAAAAAATAAAGATAATAATAAAAGAAAAGAATCAGTCAATCTCACTCAATCTTAACTTCTCACAAAAAAAAATATAAAGATTATAATAATAAAAAAGAATCAATCAATCCACTCATGTTCTCCATTTCACAATAATTAAAAATAAAATATGACTGTTCTCAAACTGTTTCATCTCACTCTCACGTTCATCTACACTTCATCTTTAATAATAAAAAAAAGAAAAGAAAAATAAATTAAATGATAAAAAAGAAGATTCACTTAAGTGGTAACGACTCTTATGTTAAGAAAAGAATGATTGATCACTTTGAGAATGAGAAGGAAAAAGAGAAGAGCAAGAAAAGAGAAAAAAAAAAGAAAACATTTACGGATCACTACTGACTTGGAGTAGAAAGAAAAGAGAGCACGAAGAAAGAAAGAGGAGGGATTGAAAGTGCATCGTCTTTTTGAAGAAGAGGTATGTTTCAATTTGGTACGGTAATGTTTATGGTTCCTCTGTCGTTTCTATTTCCTAGTTCTCACACTGTTTGTAACATAAAAACTAAAGTAAAAAATTTCAAATTTCTCTTTTTATTATTTTAAAAAAGTCATCTTTATTGCATTTTCATTCTCGGAAACCCTATACTCTTATTCCTTTGCATGTATGCCACCATGTTGCTGCCATGCTCCTCCACAAAATACATACCACACTCCTTTGAGCATCACTTTCTGAGCCAAACCTTAAAACTAAAGTCATGCGCCACCTAAAACCATCATCATGAACCTCTTTTCACCCTAAGAATGCCATGAAAACAGCCCCTCCAAATAACACCACGTTTTCATACTAAAACAACACCTAAAACCAACATCATGAACCTCTTTTCACCATAAGAATGCCATGAAAACAGCCCATCCAAACAGCACCATGTTTTCATACGAAAACAACACCTAAAACCATCATCATGAACCTCTTTTCACCATAAGAATGCCATGAAAACAGCCCCTCCAAACAGCACCACGTTTTCATACAAAAACAACACCTAAAATCATCATCATGAACCTCTTTTCATCATAAGAATGTCATGAAAACAGCCCCTCCAAAACAGTAGCCTAAAACAGCGCCATATCACCTCTAAAACTGCATCATTTTACCTCCAAAACAGTCACCATGCACTACCTAAAACTCACATATTTAAGCTTTGCATTGCCATGAATTCATTCATTCACATTCCATTTTTGCATGCATGATCCCGCTAAAACTAAAGTGTCAATTACATGTTGCATATAATTGTTGCATGTTATTTTTCAACACCAAATTTGATATATACCCCAATTCCCAAAGCCCAGGCTTTAAACCTGGCACTGTATCTCAAGCCCAGGCTTTAAACCTGGCATTGTATCTCAAAGCCCAGGCTTTAAACCTGACACTGTTTCTCAAAGCCCAGGCTTTAAACCTGGCATCGTTACTTAAAGCCCAAGCTTTAAACCTGACACCTTACCCAAAGCCCAGGCTTTAAACCTGGCACTGTTATCCAAAGCCCTGGCTTTAAAACTGGCACTGGTGTCATTCACTTACCTTATTTTCAAACATAAGCTTTCAAAAATTTAAAAAAAAAAAATATCAAGACAACCAACAATCTTATCAACAAAGAACTACGTAACCCTGATTCTCCTTGATGGAGATACGTAGGAGCAAGGTCAAACCTTGCCGGGCTCCTTAAAACCAAAAAAATATTTTGTTTGTTTTATCTTAATCTCTTTCTTGGGAAAATAAATGTTTTAAAAAATCACACTCAGATTATTTATTTAATTAAAGGTACTGTCTTTGGACGGGCGTTGTAGGGGTGCTAACACCTTCCCCATATGTAACCGACTTCCGGACTCGAAATTCGTTTTCGTAAACTTGCCTTATCTTGTTTTTGGTTTTCCATAGTTTTTCCTAATAAACTATGGTGGCGACTCCACTATTTTGAAAATAAAATTATTTTTGTTCGTCGTCCCCGTCGTGACCCCGGTTGCGACAGGTGTAAAGTATGATTGAATAATATTTTTATTTTATTTGCTAACAAATTTATCAACTCATTTTATATATTATGTCCAAGGTAATGATTATAAACTTCATCATTTTTAATTTGATCATTATGTTCTTACACAATTAGATCAAATTTGCAATAATTTCTATCAAACTTTAAAAGTTTTCATTACTTTCTTGATAAATCTTTTCATTTTGCCACACAAAGCTAAGTTACTTTTACCAAGAATTTAAATAACAACAATAATTCTTAACAACACCTTTCTCTATCTCTCTATTTATTTGTTATTAAACATGTTTATCTACTATTTTATTTTTTTACAATCTCATTTTCAAATAAATCAATGCATTCATCTTAGTAATGTGCTCATAAGCTATTTCATGACTCTTTAACTTAACACTAAGATTTTTCCAATCTCTATTACCTTTGTTAGCTTTTTTACTTATACAATTAACAAAATTAAACAAACATTAAAAAATTTACAACAAAACAAAAGACTATATCTAAATCTCCTGAATATATTAGCCATATTCTTTCATCTTTATCTCCATTAGGTAATATTTTTAATGTAATTTGATGTAGAAAAGTGCCTAGAGAATTTATCCTTTGGATAATTTATATCTGTTACTCTAATAAAGTCAAAACCTGAGGACTGTGTCATCCCAGCCTCACGATCAAGTGACACTCAATGGCTTAGGTGGAGTGACCTTTCATCTCATGGTCAGGAGACAAGACGCATGCGAAACAAGGCAAATCACAGGAAACAAAGTTGTCTTGAGCAAACAAGCGGACAATTATAATAAGGACAGTCAACCCATATACATACTCGACATTAAATCCTCTTAAGTATTATATATACCCTCGAGGACTTGAATGACCTATGTACTATAGGGCCGATTGGCCACCGCATCCTAACTATATTTGCAAACACCATTTAGGCCGCGTAGCACAATCTATCATAAGCTGATCGAGATGTACTTGACTCAGTCGGCCATAGAGGATCTATCCTGGTGACATGTCACTAACAAAGGATACGTGGCGACACCTTATCCAGAATGTGTAAAGGGGCACAGATGGGGTCCTTTGGCCCAAACACTCAAGACCTATTAGAACACCTATAAACAGGAAGATCATCTTCAGACATAAGGTACTTTTACTCTGATCATATTCACCCTACATTACTCAGATCTTTATTGACTTAAGAGTCGGAGTGCCTGTAGGACTCCCTCCTGGGCTTGTGGATACTTGAAAGATCAATGGAGACGCGCTATTAGAGCTGAGGAGTTATCGAGTACAACCGAATACTTAGTAATTGTAAGGGATAACAGGTACTGCAAGAACAGAGGTCATCATCATTGTTTTGAACTCCTCAAAGTTGATGGATCTGTTGGCATTGACGTCAACAAACTTGATCATGTCATGGCATTCGTCGAAGGAGCACTTGAGTTCGAGGAGGTGGAGCTCCTCAACTGAGAAGTCTGTTTTTATCGTGGATGTAGAGGTCGAGGGTGTCACGAAACTCGTCAGCTCCACTGTCTGCTGCGTCAGAGCGACAGAAGGCGGCAAACTCAGTGAGGTTGACGAAGTCGTCGCAGTCAGTGTTGAGGTTTTCCATGATGCAGCATAGCTCCTCCGGCAAGACGTAGATCCAAGTGTCTGGAGTAGTGTTTATTTTGTGCGACTTTTTTTGTGCATGCACATTTTGGATGTCTACAAACAAAGCCTCATCTACCAAGGACTCACTCCATATCAAAACGCAAAAGGTGTTAGATATCCATGTGTGAGTCCAGGTCCCACATTGAGTAGAAATGAGAAAGTTAAGCAACATATAAGAAAGAAGACCTACAAACCCAAAGCCTTAAAGTTTTGGGTTGAAGGTGGTGTCATTCTCTTATGTTGGTTTGGCTCTTGTCTCATTCTTATTCGTCTCCCCGGTGTTTCTCTCCTCAAATTTTTCCAGCAAGTGGTAACAGAGGCGATAGTTTGGGCAGCAACCGACTTAGATGAGTAAGTTTGATCCCTGTATCGAAAGTCTTCTTAACAAAGGTTTCAGGAAAGTGTGTCCTGTTTAAGTGTGTAAATGACAGTATAAGTGAGGGTCGTTTGTGAGTGAGATACTCGTGGTTAAAAATGCTTCTACTCTCGAGGGGGAGTGTACCATGTGGAGAGAGACTCTCACTTGAGGGGAGATTGTTGGATATCCGAGTCAACCAATGTGGAAGAGGGACTCTCACTTGAGGGGGAAATTGTTAGGTATCCAAGTGTGAGTCTAAGTCTCATATTGAGTATAAATGAGAAAGTTGAGCAACATATAAGAAAAAAGATACACAAATCAGGCAGCTGAAGCAATAAAATTCACTTTTATCAGAACAAGATGAAAACACCCCGAACACAATCAATCAATCCAAACAAAAATCAATATGCAATCGAAAATAGAAGAATAAATCAACATCAATAATTAACATCGAAAAAACCTCTCAATAGAGATAAAAAATAACCCACGGAATGGTAAATACTCCAATAATACCAAACAAAGGTACAATGAGTCTCACAAAAACCACTCACAAAACATATCTATACACCTCTTCCTAATCCTCTAATGGTAACCAACAATGGTCTAAAATATCAACAAATTAAAATTTAATAAGAAAGAGTTGAAGAATCTTGTCACTAGAAAAAATGGGCATTGTTCACGAATTTTCTGGAAACAAACGAGAGCTCTGATTCCAAATTCGACCATCCAAAACAAAGTACTGTGAGTGATAAAACTCCAATAGACCTCTAGTAGACAATCCCATCATCCAAATTGAAGAAATATGAGTGAGAAATCTTCAATAAAAATTACAGCTTGATCAGACAAGGTTTCACCGTTGGATCTTCAAAACAACCAACACAGGTTGCTATAGGGAGTAACTGCGAATTGTGTTTACCTCTATCTTTTTCTTCAAAGCGGGGTCTGTCTTGTGTCAAGGACACACAAAAAATAATGGGTTTGGGTGCCACAAGGAGAGAACCAGCCAACAAAAGGCTATGGCGGAGCGAGGGGGACCACGACAAGAACGAGCTCATGCGCTCTGCAACAGAGCTTTGTGATGCCAGGATCCGCTACATAAGCATCGACGATGTCTCCCTCGGCTGCGGCGTGTTTCGGCTCCCAGCCCTAATCGTCGATGACACCACCGAGTACATGTTCCTCAACCTCATCGGCTTCGAGCAACTCCGCATGGAAGCAAGAAACAACGTCACCTCTTTATCAACAACGAGATGGACGTGGCACTTCTTCTCTAAAACGGGGATTCTGGTGAATGCTCTCGGTAGCGATAAGGTCGTTGTGAAACTTATATTGAATAATAATAGTTTGACAACCTGAGGAAAAATACCACCTTATGAGGTTTTTTTTCCTATATTGGTGTAATTTTTTCGCGTAATGCTTAAAATGGGTAAAATTTTTTTTTATCAAAATGGACAAATTGTGTCAGCTAGACACGATTTAAATCAGAAGAAATCATCCTAGTTAGGGATGATTTTAAATACAGAAGGAGGAAATCGTGTGAGGCTGGAGCGATTAGCATGAAAATGGAAAAATCATATGTGTGGAAAGGAAGAGATTCAAATGAAAAAAGGTATTGGGAAGGAAAACAGTCACAAAGGTACAGGGACAAAAGAACAATCATACACACAACAAAGTGAGATGCATAATAAAGGAAAAGATAAAATCAAGATAAAAAATAATATAAAAATATTGAATATTTTATTTAAAAAAATATAAAGGAAAATAAAATAAAATATTTTATAGGTATTTTCAACTGATTAATTATAATAGAAAAATAAATCATAAATTATTTTATTTTACATTTTAAAAATAAACTTAAATTTCGTTGTACATAAAACTAGTGCTACATCTTGAATCAAAAATCAAATTTTTTCTTTATCAAATATCAAATTTTATTTCTGTTAAAAATCAAAATCTATGTTTATCAAATATCAAATTTATCTTTATCAAGAATCAAATTTTATCTTTATCAAAAATCAATTCTATCTTTCTCAAAAATAAAATTTTATCTTTATTTAAACTCAAATTTTATCTTTATCAAAAATCAAATGATATCTTTATCAAATATCAAATTCTATCTCTATAAAAAAACTAAATTCTATTATATAAAAAACAAGTTCTATCTGTATTAAATTCTAACTCTATTAAAAATCAATTTTTATCTTTATTAAAAATCAAATTTTATCTTTATCAATATTTTATTTTATTTTTGCTTTAATTATTTAAATACTTTTTTAACAAACTAAAATACATTTTTTTTTCAAATAACAATTTTATAATTTATTATAAATTTTTCTTTCAATTTTAATTTTAATATAAAAATATAGTTACAAAATTATTATAATTTATCCTTCCAAATTTAAATTTATTACAAAAGTATAAAATAAAGTAATTTATTATTTTTCATTATAATTAATTAGTTGAAAATACCTATAAAGTATTTAATTTTATTTTTATTTTTTAATTTTAATTTAATATTTTTATATTACTTTTTATCTTAATTTTAGTTTAACTAGTTTTATGCACAATTAAATTGGTAGTAACTGTTATAAAAAAGAACACTTAAAAATTCATATATAATTACAGCTATAATGCAAAAGAGAGTGTTATTTCAGAACTTAAAAATTAAAAATATCTATTAAAAAAATAAAAAATAACAATAATTTAGTATGGTCAAAAGGTCCTATAGTTCTATAATTAAAATTTATTATCTTTTCCAAATGACGATGAAGGAAGTGCCACATCGAATTGTCAAGTAATTGACATATGACTTATATAATAACTCTATTACAATATCTTCCAATAAAAATTTAAGATCAATCAAATATTAAAAGCACATAAAGATATTATAGATTAAAAAAGTTATATCTAAATGTTAAATGGATTTTAATTGTCTTACAACAACAGTTGCAAGTGTATCGAAATTTGGATAAAATAATGTGTTAAAATAAGTGTTTGGCCTAAGTTCAAGAGAGGGGGGTGAATTGAACCCTTTTTGAATCTTTTCGAAATTTGCTTTTCAATGTGAGAATACAAAATCTTTAAAGAAACTTAGACTGTAATCTACAAAGGTTCAAACAATTTACAAATATGAAAACCAATCAAACAGAATCAGTGCACTGCAGACAAATATGAAATCTGAAAAACCAGTATACTGAAAACCAGATTAAATTTCAGAAACAGACAG
>Ga0209700_102497_pt1 | contig 37004 bp, 20 predicted proteins | sample SiratroredBW_FD_187528 | JGI IMG/M metagenome (GOLD analysis project Ga0209700, IMG submission 187528) | Root nodule microbial communities of legume samples collected from California, USA - Siratro red BW (SPAdes) (version 2) | ecosystem: Host-associated > Plants > Roots > Nodule | place: USA...
AAAATTTTAAAAAAAAAAAAAAAAAAAAAAAAGTCTTTAAACGTGTGTGTAACTTTTGCTCTCTCGAATCTTGATTACTGAATAATACAAAGTTTACATGACCTTAATATTGCACAAACATTAATCATTCATTTTATGTACATATAATTTTTTTAGATGTCTCTACACCTATTGTAAAATCATGCATATCTTAAGAGTTCCACAGGAAGTATTGCTCTTTCCAACTTTATTTCATAAAATACATATTATTTTTACCATATTTTGTTTACACTGTTTCATGGATAAAGGTTCTAATTGCTTTAGATTCTAGTATAGATTGTATGTTCTTTTGATACTCTAAACCTTTTCCCTTGTAAACAAAAAAGATTAAATCAATAAAGTTTTTATATTTTAAAATTAAGCAAATTTGGTCTCTAATAAATTTTCTTCTATGTAAAATCTTTACATTCTCATTTTCATTGAAACTTTTATAAAATTGAATATACTAAAATATCTTTTACTCTACTTATGAGGCAAACATCTCATAAAAAAAAAATCTCAATTTTTCTTCTTCAAACCTAAGTATGTCATTTTGTAAAATCTATCAAAATTTATTAATTTTTGTACTAAATTTCTTATTTTATACTTTTAAAACTATTTCATATTCAAATCCCATCATAAACCCAATATATGTGAACATGAAATGGTAGTAGTTCAAGGGGTTTTGGTAATAAAAAAATGGACAGAAATATATTGAAGACTAAATAAAACCAAAAAAAAAAGTCCTGCCCTAACATGTTATATTCATTATTTATTTTTTAAATTAAATTGGATAAATTACATGAAATTCCCTCAATTATCAACCCAAACATGCTTAGCTCCACTCTTGCAATTTCCAAATGTATACTCATTTTTTAAAATTAAACAAATGTGTTATTAATACAAAATATTTACTAATTTTATTAATTTGAAACTTTGCTTATCTCCTTCAACTCATGATCGAAATTACACTAAAACTTTGGAAGGATGTGAAGTGTAATTAGTCTCTGTGTAGGCAAAATAGTCTTTTCCTTCATGGTAAGGAAGGTAGCACAAAGTATCATTGTAGTGTTGAAGCTATTGGCACAGCTCAAAACAATGACAGCCACGTGTAGTATGTCAAAAACGTACGACATTAACGTGTGGTTACAATTGTACAAGGAAACTGTTCATTAAATTTTCTTACAAAAAAAGATAGAGACTAACTATAATATCCAATACACATCACTGAGTTCATGATTTCTATGTTCGTGGCTTCTTTATTAAACATCTAAGAATGGCTACTTTTCCTACTCTTCATGGCTTGCAAAACCCTTTTCCTCGATCTCAATTCCTAGGCCAAGACCACCCTCTCACACATCACTTCCCTCTCAGACAAACACCTTCTACAGTGCATCCAAAAGCTCTACCAACTCATGAGGTGCTTAAGCCACAAGCCAAGTTCAACATATGGGAAATGATGGGAGGGAGAGGACTGTGCTACGGGGAAAAGGGTGTTCAGGAAGAGCTGAAAAGGCAAGTTCTTGCTGTTGATCAGCCTCCACTCTCAGCATCATCAAGTGGAAAAGAGCAGGAAGATGAAGGTGGTGATGAAGGAAGTGGTGAGGTTCCAGTAGATGGTTTTGAGAAAGAAATGATGGGGCTTACTGGGGGCTTCCCTGGGGGTGAGAAAGGCTTGAAAAAGTTCATTGAGAAAAACCCTCCTCCAAAACCAGATAATGTTTTGACCATGTCATTTTGAGAGGAGCCATTGTGCAGACCAATCAAAAGAAATGTTCACTTACATTTGATTAATAAATATATATATCTGCCATTCTGATATTTGACATTTCATACTTGGATGAGGTTTGCCATCTTTTCTGCCCCTCTAATCTTCTTAGGATGAGACTCAGATTTTTGTACTGAAACTTTAAACTGTTCACTTCTCAATTCATCATAGATATCTTACATGTAGCTTTATTAACAGTTAACAATTTAGTGTATCTCTCAATTTTAAAGTCCAAATTCTGTTTTTATTGTGGTTGTTTTGTTCTTAAGTGATGTTATGGTTGTTCATAGGAGGTTTTTTTTCTTCTTTTTTAATTGAAGGGATGGTCTTTCTTTCCAAGAAGAAAATAGAATTTATTCTAGAATTGTTAGTAATTACTTTGGGAACAATAATATCAAGCATAATGTTCTGTTTCAATCCGATCCTGTGCTCTTTCTATTATTTATAAATTGGAATGATTGCAGCATCAATTATCTATAACAAAATATCTCTGATTGATTCACAGCCACAGAAAAGGAATGTTCCTTCTTCAGAACATATGCTAGATTAAATGCAGCCACACAACAAAATTGCATTCACATCCTTATTGAAAAGAGGTCTAATTACTGTCTTATTTTAAGCTTATGAAGAGAATGGTGAATTATATCATCAGCTGCTGCTGAAGAAGCTTGATTATAAGGTGCACAATTTGATCTAAGAAGAAGGCTTGAAAATTCTTTGAACAGAAATGTGTGTGAAGAAATGGACCAAAGGGTGATTGTCATCATTAGCAGTTCTGGTGTAGAATCTAAATGGCATGACACTGTCCAAAGTTAAAATTGTCCTTATTCTGTTCACCACAAATGTGAAAAAGGGTTTGTTTCTTTTATCTATTTTATAGGATTGGCCAAGATAAGGGTTATCCACTTATCCTGTGTGTATCCATGGAATAAAATAAGCTTCTGTTGAACCTGCTTCAATCCAAATTATAATTTGTTCAATTTTTAATAATCTAAATCTGATTACATCTCTAGTTAATTGCTTTAATGTAATAACTATACATGTTTGACTTCATCTTTTTTATTTTAGCATTTCAACTTTATTGAGATTCTAAATGTATTTGATTGAGCTTTCTGTGTGACTGTGACTTTTGCCTAATACTCTTGACTACATATTTTGCAGAAGAAGATATAACAAAGATTATGCATTCCAATTAAATTATATAAGACCTTTGGTCTTGACAATAAAATACAATTTATTAATAATTAAATTATTTTTTAGTTGTAAAAAATTGAATTGCAAATAAAGAAATGTGGATTTTTTTAAGAACTTATCATTAAAGCAAAACTTATAAACATATAATGTGAGTTTCCATAAACAAATGATAAAACTCATTTAAAGTAGAATAGACTAATTTATATTAATAGATACTAAGACTTGATTTTTTAGAGATATAAATTTTAATAAATATAAAATAGAAAATATGTAAATATGTTCTATCAAGTTTCATTCTTTATTTTATAAGAATTCTATCTTTCTAGAATTTTTTTTTTCTCAAAGAGTATAGTCAAATAAAACATCTATTTTATTGTTAGACTATGTTATCAAGGAGGTGACAAATAATATATCAATATCAAGGAGGGGACAATAGTATATCAATATAGACCGATCATAATATTAATTAAGATAAATCAACATTTTCTAATATTAATTTAATTCATTATTTTCTTTTTTTTCGGAATTTTTGGATGGGAAATGTGATAGTGATTTAATTTAGGAAAATGTTCTGACTTTCAAACTATCTTTACAGTGTGAAGTTTCTTGGCTAGTGAAGCATGCTACATCTGACCACTGGAGTTTAATTAAGTTAAATTTATTCAATTTGATATTGAATTAGATGTGCAAAATACTTGTTGGATTGAGTTGGAGTTTTATGTATATGAATGACACTTATTTGAGAAAGATGATATTAAACTAACTTATATTAAGTGCACAATTTGAAGATAACTTATAACAAGTGCAGATCGTAAAATTTGACATTTTGGTTAAATAAATTCATGCTGTGATTGATAAAAATGTAATTTCAATATACTTAATTAAGTGTGAGTTTTTTAATTTAGATGTATATTGTTTGGGCACGTTACTTAAGAGACATTCAAGCAATAAGTAATAATTTCATACTTCTTTAATGTTGCTCAAGTATTATCATATACACTTAAATAATAATGTATGACCCTCAAGCTAGGCCTTGAGATTTGAGAGAAAATTGTAAGATTCTAACATAAGTGAAGAAGTGTTTATTCAAATGTTTACAAAGTTTTTGGAATTTGTTGATTTACACAACAAATCTTCTCACTCAGTAGATGTCATGCTTATACAATAAGACAGGGTGGTAGTGGTTCAAACAATGAATGAACACTAAAATAAGAGAAATAGATGTAATGAAATTATGTTAAATAGTGATATACTTATTAATATATATTGTATGTGGTTATGTGTATGATATTGTAGCCTATATGTAACTTTGTTAATAATATTAAGTAATGAGAAACTGAATAAAGTGTATATATTATATTGTTACTAAATAGATGTAATGAATCATTATATCATAAAAAAATTGATAATAATTTTTTAAGATACATCTAATAAATTAGATGTTAGTCTCATGAAACATGGTTAAATATTCTATTTTGAGAAGCGTTTGGTTTGAATTATTGAAATATTTATTATAATATTTTCAAGAGTGCGGATATGACATAATATATATATATATATATATATTATTAGTTAACTTCTATATCCAATTATTCAAGACATTATAGATATTTTCAGTTGATTTTTTTTTTCAAATATCCTTTTAGTTTTTTCATTATTCTATTATTGAACGGCTATTTAATTTTGTAAACATATAATTTGGATTGATATTTTTATTTGGTGGTATTAATTTTTTTCCATATTGATTAACATCTCTCTCTTGGCACTTTGCCATCCAGATTGGGCCAATAGAAATGGCATAAGTCCATTTAGGTTTTTTTCTTTTTACACTTCTATAAAGCTTTTGCACACCTCTCGTTTATTTTGCTATAAATTTTTTAAATGTATTTTCTATATTTTGAAAAATTCATTTCAAAATGCATTTGAGGTTATACAAAATTTCTAGGAGTGAAGGAATAAACACCCATCCATTTATTTTCCTTCATTGGTTTTTTGTTGCATTAAATCATACTGAGTTGACAAAATCCCACACACATTATTTTCTTTTGTTAGACTAGTTCTTTTATAAAAATAAAACATTATAACTTTTATAAATTTCAAAATCAATTAAAATTTTTAAAAATTTAAATTGTATTTTTTCCATTTTAATTTCAGTTTCTTAATTTGGTGTTTTTATACTTTTTTTTTTAAATTTAGGTCTCATATACTATTTTTTTAAAAAAATACAATCTTAATTCAACATTCAATTTTGAAAATTTTCTTTATTTTAATTAAACTATTATTTAATGTACTTTTTAGTGAATATCTTTGATTTAAAATTCAATTTAGTCAAAATAAAGAAAACTAAGAATTACATATTTTATAAGATAAGAAAACTAATATTAAGAAATTAAAATCGCATATTTAAGAATGAAAAGGAGAACAAAATTGTAAATTAGGAAAAGTTAGATGTGTTGTTAATCAATCGACGATTATCCTGATTGGCGAAGAGAGAGCGAGAGCAGCATAAGGCAGTTAGACACTCCCGCAGCTGATCATAGCTCGAAAGAAACGAAACCTTTGTTCCTCTTTCTCTTGTCTTCACTCCTTCGTGCGTGCGTCTATCCCAAAGAGAGTGAGAGTGAGAGAGCGAATTAGGGTTTCAAATTTTCAGTCAGACCAAATCGGAATCGGAAAAATGGGCGGTGGGGGCGGCGATCACGGACATGGAAACGGCGATTTCAGGACCAAGGTGTGGAGTATGACCGGTGGCCCTTATTGTCGTCCCAAGCACTGGAAGCGCAACACCGCCATTGCCATGTTCGGCGTCGTCCTCGTCTGCATCCCCATCGCCATGAAATCCGCTGAACTTGAGGTCCCTCTCTCTCTCTCTCTCTCACACACACACACACACACCGATCTGTTTCCTCGATTCGGTTTAGTAACTAGATTTTGATTTGATTTTTCATGGTTATATGTTGATGATTGATCGATTGTATGGATGGAAATGTATGTATTTGCTAACTATAAGGTCAAATGAGGCAATATTACGTTGTCACAACACTGGCTTAATCTTAATTCAATTTTTCTCCGATGTTATTGTTTGCTTCTATTGATTCTTGATTATGTTGCCACAAGCCCGCTGTGTCTCGATTATAGTTATAAATGGCAGCAAATAGTGCCACTATCATGCCGTGGTTGTGTTCAGGGATGTGAGAATGGCGGTGAAATTGCAGCTGAATATCCATCACATGCGAATATTTCCTGTCAGCACTTTGACTCCTACATTTTGTGGCTGGGTTCTGATAGCTTGCAAATATTCATGCTCAAGTTCACCCCAATTTTGCTTCACCAATCACTTAGCTGGCCAAGCTCATTTATTTTCTTGATAGACACTTAAATACTTATTGGTCAGTTTACTCACCTTTTTAATTGATAATGAGGGTTAAGAGTCTTCCTTCTTTTTTAAGTTTTAGGAAGACTTCGAGCCTTGAACAGAATGCCCTTGTTTAGCCTAATATAGTTGCCTAGATTGGCCATATATTTCTTCCCTCCACGAGAATGGATATCTCAATCTTAAAAGGACATCATTTCATAGTATATGCTAATAAATGTCGTCTATCCTGTAATCTCCTTAACTTTTTGTTTCTAAAAGTAAATAAGGTATACTGTTATTTCTCTGTCGTATAAAAAGATGCATGGTTTAAATCAATTCCAAACAGTGTAGACTGAAAAACGGGAGTGGAAAGGCCTTGTTCTGGCAGGGATTGTGTGTATCGGTGTTGTGCAATCAATGCATTCTTCCGAAAGAGTTCCCTGCAAAACAAATTTGGGGAAGATGGGCAGTTGTGTTTCAGTTTACTGTTGGAAATAACAACAATCATCTGCACTACATTTTTTTTTTTTCCAAAGAGGAAACAAGTTGCCAACTATTTTTTTCTGGTTGTTGATTCTACTACTAGCTTTTATTTTATTTTCTAAGAAATACAATGTTGTTTCCCCTTTCACAAGGTTATATAGGTTGGTAATTATTTCGTAGTTTATGACAGCAAATGTCATCTATCCAGTATTCCTCTTAATCTTTATCTTTTATTAAAAGAAGATCATTTTGTCTCATTTTCCTGTGTGGTATATGAAGGCGAAGAGTAAATCAATTCCAAATAGTGGAGTATAACCTGTTCCAGGAAGGGATTGTGTGTATTAGTGTTGTGATCATTGCATTATTCTGAAAGAGTTTCCTGCAAAACGAATTTGGGGAAGATAGGCAGTTGTGTTTCAGTTTGCTGTTGAAAATGTCAACAGTCATCTCCACTACCTTTTTTGCTAAAAGAGGAAACAAATTACGAACTATTATTTTTATCTGTTGGTGATTCTACTACTAGCTTTTATTATATTTTTTTAAGAAATAAAATGCTATTTCCTCTTAAACAAGGTTGTGATAGGTTGGATATTTTTTCATAGTTTATGTCAGCAAATGTCATCTATCCAGTATTCCTCGTAACCTTTTTCTTTATTAAAAGAAGATCAGTGGTATACAAAGATGCAGAGTTTAAATCAATTCCAAATAGCGAAGTAGGACTTTGTTCTTGACAGGGATTGTGTGTATCGGTGTTGTGCTACAATCGTTGCATTATTCCGAAAGAGTTCCCTGCAAAACAAATTTGGGGAAGATGGGCAGTTGTGTTTTAGTTTGCTGCTGAAAATAACAACAATCATCTCAACTACATTTTTTGCCAAAAGTGGAAACGAATTACAAACTTTTTGTTTTTCTGTTGGCAATTCTACTTGTAGCTTTTATTTTATTTTATTTTATTTTTTGAAGGAATGCAATGCTTTTTCCCATTTCATCAGGTTGTGCTAAAGTTGGACATTATTTCATAGTTTATGTCGGCAAATGTCATTTATTAGTATTCCTCTTAACCTTTTCTTTATTAAAAGGAGATCATTTAGACTCATTTTCCTTTGTGATATACAAAGATGCAGAGTTTGAATCAATTCCAAATAGTGGACTAGGACTTTGTTTTGGGCAGGGATTGTGTGTATCGGTGTTGTGCTACAATCATTGCATTATTCCGAAAGAGTTCCCTGCAAAACGAATTTGGGGAAGATGGGCAGTTGTGTTTCAGTTTGCTGTTGAAACTAACAACAATCATCTCCACCACATTTTATTTTCCAAAAGAGAAAACAATTGTCAAATTTTTTTTTCTGTTGGTGACTTTATTTTTTTGTATCCTCAGTTGGTGATTCTACTGCTATCTTTTATTTTATTTTTTGAAGAAATACGTGGCTATATTCCTTTTCAGAAGGTTGTGCTAAGTTGGACATTATTTCGTAGTAAGCAAATGTCATGCATCCTGTGTTTACCTTAACTTTTTCTGTTTTTAAAAGAAGATAAGTTAGACTACTTTTCCCGTGTGGTATGCAAAAAAGTATTGTTTAGATCAATGTGTAAGATGATAAACTGGAGTGGAATAAGGTCTTCGTTTTAGGTGGGGATTGTGTAACAGTGTTGTGCTGTAATATTTTGTATTACTCTGGAAGAGTTCCCTGCAAGACAAATTTGGGAAATGGACAGTTGTGTATCACTTTGCTGTGAAAATAACAACAATCATCTCCCCACAATTCTTTTTCAAAAGGGAACACGTTTTTTTTTTTTTTTTTTTTTTTTTTTTTTTTTTTTTTTTTTTTTTTTTTTTTTTTTTTTTTTTTTTTTTTTTTTTTTTTTTTTTTTTTTTTATGTGAATTTTTTTTTTTTTTTTTTTTTTTTTTTTTTTTTTTTTTTTTTTTTCTGTTGGTGATTCTACTGCTAGCTACCCTTAATATTATTATTTTAATTTTCTAAGAGACAAATATTGCTATATTCTTTTCCACAAGGTTGTGATAAGGTTCTGAGGCCTGAGGCTGGTAAAATCACTTAAAGTATAATGTTAAACTTGTTAGCAATAACTATTTAATATTTGTTGCTGAACTTATTATTAGTTGTAGAAATTGTTGCCTTTATGTCATGGATATAGACTCTGAATATAAGATATTGTATGGATTAGTGCATTATGATAATGATATGATACAAAATATGAAAAACTAGTTTCTACAGGAATTCAGACTCATAAATCAAATAAGGAAACAAAATAAGAATTAAAAAAATATGAGAACCATCACGAGAGATGATTTAAGACGGTCTATTCTTTTTTAGATACTATCAAGACGTTGTGTAACATTTTCTAAATATTCTAACCATGGTTGTAAAAATTGTAGACCCTACCTTGGATTGGACCACGGGGGTAGGAAGTTAGAATTTGAGATCATAATTCAAGACAGTATGTAAAATTATGTTCAGAATATATATGTAAACGCAAATAAGACAATAGTAAGAAGATAACAATAATGATTAATATTTAATAAACAGAAATGTTTTTGTACAACTTTCATGGGAAACTGTTGTTGTCTCTTTTGGTTTTGGGGAATATTTGAGATGTGTTCACAGGATAAGGATAAAAGTGAGGAATGGAGATAATCATACATGGAGTTGCATACAGTGTCAATTATTTGATGCTCAAATAATGGAACTAGAAAATATATATTTTTTGTTAAAACTTTACACTTTTGAAAACAATAGGAGCACCGGCCGAAGTAGGGTGTACTAGTATTGCTGGTGCACTAGAACCACTCTGAGGGAGCATTTTAGCCAGCAGGGCATTCTCGATGACATTTTCCAACATAGAACAGCAGAAGCTACCTACCAGAAGCAACACTCAAACTTTCCCTAGGCAGAGACGAAGCCTTAAGATTCCACAAACTAACTATAGAGTAGGGCTTTATCCTGGGCAGGTATTGTGTGTTCCGAAGCAGAGTACAACAGCCTGTAGGATTCGGCAAACTTCCTAGGTGTTGGGCTACTATCTGAATCACAGTTTTACTACTATAATTCTTACACTTATCCTTAGGCTGAAGCTTTAAGTTCTTTACTAGGTACAAATGAACTAAAACTTTCTTCAGTTTCTTCAAGAATGACACTGAAATTGAGATTGAATCAAACTGAGCTGTGTATACCCGTACTAAAACGTGCAGTTAAGTTACTGTATATAATCTGAATCTCTAAGGGGGAAAGTTTAATATTCATTAGCATAGCTGTGACTTTAAAGTGGCTATGGTTAACTTCATAATTGACAGACAATTGGATGTTTACCTTTTGTCTTTACCTCTTTCACTTCGATGTCTTTTGGGCATCAAATACTTTAAAATTATTGAGCATATAAACCATGTTTGATAGCATACTATGGAGCATATTTTGTCCATTATTAAGATCTTATGCTCTCTGGATTCTAGAATTATGTGCATATAAAATTAATATTTTGCCTTTGCAGCAACCTGATTAATTTCCTATGGTTTAGTTTGATATGCCTGAATTGGCTGATTTGAATTTCTATTATAGAAGTGGTGGAAGAATCAGGTTCAACCTTTTCTAGTTGCTGTTCTTTATTTCTGTAAAATGTAAGGGTAGGGTGGGTCTTGGCACAAATTAATTATTTTTTTCAAGTTGCTGCCTTGTGACCTTTCTATGGTGATGATATATGATGTACTCATTATTTTTTTTTTTACTTTATTTGTTTTTGATATTTTTTTTTTTTTTTTTTTTTTTTTTTTTTTTTTTTTTTTTTTTTTTTTGATATTTTTTTTTTTTTTTTTACATTTGTTTGTAACCTTGAGTGTATGACTGTATGGATTGGCTAAGAATTTATTTTTCGATCTTTCAGCAACGACCACATCATCCTGTTCGCCCCATCCCTTCTCAACTTTGGTGCAAAAACTTTGGAACTAAAGACTATAAAGACTATGAATAATCGGAATCATCAATTGCATCACTGGTGTGGGAGTCCACATCATGTCAAGCAAAGCAAAAATTATTTGTTAAATGCTCTAAGAATATGAACATCTTTAAAGAGTTGCTGTTATTGATGTTATCCAAGACTTTGGTCTAGGATCAAGTAGTGACACACTTTTCTTTTTTGGCTATATTTGATAGACATCCATTTTAGAAATGATGAAATTAAATAAGTGTTTATTTCTGAATTTTTTTATTCGAGAGCTTGTTGGAACCGATATTACTGGTTGCTGTAATAAATTGTGTTTTTATCAGTTTTTCTATACCATCTCTCTTTACTTCTTTCCACATTTAAATGCTGTATAGAAAGAAAAATAAAAAAGAATTATATTTTAACTAAATGGAAAAGTTTAAGTTATTCCAACCTGCATGATCATATGTTTAATATTATATGGATTTCTCTAAAATCATGTTATGTTTAGATGCATAACATTATGATTTTGATGTTTAGAAGGCATGGTTGCAAAGAATTAGCCCCTCTAAGCAGAACACACTGGCATTGTGATGTACCCAAGTAGTATTTTGATGAACAATCAATCTGAGGCCACTGTTATTTTCCTAACAGTACACGTGGAAAAGGTATTTGCAAAACTACAAAAGTTTGACGTGGTGGTAAGTGAAGTGGTGGTAAGTGAAGTCGTGAACGATTTTGGTCTTCTATGATGCGATGACCAAATAATGAATGCCCAGTTGCCAACTGAACGAATGAGCTGAAAGTCATAAAATAATGGAATGAACAGATTTGGTACCAAGGTTTAGAAGATCAAACTACATCCACCCGTTGAAACAAATTAAATGGAATCAAATTCTTCAAACTCAGCCAAAATCTTTATGTTGCTAGTCTTTTTTTTGTCATTTTCTTAGTATTTTCACCTGTTCTTTTAAACTTGGTCTAAGTAGATAAGATCCTTAGCATTCATCTTTTTTTCAATCACGGACTCTCATCCGTTTGAACCATATTCTCTTGCTAATATGGAAAGAGAAAAATGGGTTTTATTCTATTGAGTGAAATTTTAACCACTTGAAAAGGAACATGAGGAATGTATTCTGACAACAAAATATTACTGTTGTCTGTGGTTTTTGAGAGACCAGTGGCTTAGTCTGCTTAGCATGTGTTTGCAGGGGACCAGTTTCAGTAGAAGGTTATGTATTGCTATTGTTGGCCATCTAATGTGGACATGGCATATTCTTAACAGTCTTTAGCCTGTCAAAATTAACCAAAAGTAACTATATTGAAAGAAATACAATAAGAGGAAAAATTGAAACAGAAGACAGCTACCTCTTCTAGACCGATACCATCTGACCTCTTAGAGCCCTGCAGAACAATATGTACAAGCAGAATATTGGATTTCTGATTATTGAGAGTTTTCAGATTTTAAAAGTCCACAAATTTTAACCTATCTTTTCTGTCTTCCAGATACACTTGCTTGACTCTTTTGGCAGGATTTCATTTTCATTATTTGAACAACACTTCAAAAACTTTAAATCTTTTACTTGTAATTGAGTAAAAACACTGAAAATATATAATTGTAAATCAGTGATTTATAATTTTTGAGTTCTCTTTCTATTTCGCTCTCTATTTTTAATTAACAAATTATTGTTGAAATATATTTTTCACCAAATGGCAGAAGATGGCATGAATGGACTTTTAATGATTTAAATTCTAATGTGCTTCAAGGATGATAGCATGATAGAGATTGTAGTACAAGAAAGTGATAATCGAACTAAAAATCCACCCGACTTTGCATTACATCAACTATTTCATACTGAATTTGGTAGTATCGTAAGGAGTGGCAAAAGCTTCCCTTCAAAAGTTAAAAATATTATTTGTAGGACATAAGGTGTCTGCTTATTTTATTTTTTTTAAAAAGGTGACATTTTTAATAAAATAATTATATTATAATTTTTAATATGTTTGAGTAAGCTTATTTAAGAAAATAAAAGTAAAAGATATTTTTTTAAGAAGTAACTTGAAGTTTAACTATTGTAAAAAATATATGGGATAAAAAATACATAAATTTTATTTTACCTTAAACAAACACATATCAATTTAAGCTTATATAAGAATCACTTAAAATTAAATTAGCCTTTAACAAACACTAATTTTAACACAAAGAAACCTACTTCATCTATATTTTTTCTATCTCTTTCTATAATAAAATTAGCTACACAGCATACTCAATTGTATTCAACTTTAAAATATATGATTAAAATATATGAAGTTCAGGTTGTGACTTAACCATAAGAATGATATTGTGGAAGAGGCATCAACATTCTTTTTTGAAGTATTTGTCAATTTTTTTTTTTTTATCTAGTCTAATTTTATGGTGGTGATATGTCATTGTCTTGGTCCATATTTTTTTAAGAAAATTAATTAATGTTTTCCATGAATTTGTCATTAGTTTTTTATTAGGCCAACTTGTTGTATTGATGGCGTACCATATATATTTTTTCTTCCACATTGTTCTAGTCAAAGAGCTTGATGGGAACAATTTTTAAAAACTAATGTTTTTCATGTATTTGTCATTGCTTTTAACAAGCCAACTTATTGGGTCGGTGACATGTTATTATTTAGTTTAATCCTCAACTTGAATTTTCGAAGTTATATGTGTCATCACATTAATCTTCTAAAAATTTTGATCACTAAATAATTTATCATTAAAATTTTTGTTACGAAAATATTTCTTTAAATATTTAATTTCTTACTAATTTAGTAGCTGAAATTATATTTTTTTTATTACCAATTTAGTTCTCCATAAGGATCAATTTGTTGAAATTTGGAATCTTTTGCCAATAATTACTATTTTAAATTATCAAATACTCTCTTTATTTTCCATTTTAACCTTTCACATGGATAATATAGAAAATTTAGATTTTTAATGAAAGTCAACATTTTGAAAGATTCATTCGATGATATAAATTTGGTAGACTAATAAAATCACCATTCAAATCTTTGAGAAATTAATTTAGTCTCCATTTAAAAAAAACATGTTACTGTAATCCTATAAGAATTTTCATATTTATCAATAAATAATTTAACGATCAAGTATTTTGGTAAAATTTATCTATAAATTAATCATCAGTAATGACTGACAAATTAAGTTCGTTAATAAAATAATTATGATGATAATAATAATTATAATAATAAAAATATTTATAATGATAAAAGTATTATTATTAATAAAGATGATAAAATAAAAAATATTTTTATGATAGAAATAATAATAGTAATATATTAATTTAAACAATAATAACATTATTATTAATAAAGATAATAATAATAATAATGATATAATAATAATTAAGATAATAATAATAGAAAAATAATTACTGTTATTATCATCATCATATTAATTGATATAATAATAATAATATCAATAATAATATTATTAATAATAATAATAAAAGATATAATAATAGTTATGATAAAATAATAATATTAATAATAATTATTATATGATAATTAATATGATATTGTGAACCTTAATAATAATAATAATTATTATTATTATAATATAATAAAAAAATTAGTTGTTACATACTTAAAACACCGGGTTCGATTAATAATAATAATAATAATTGCTTCTTAATTAAATATTATCGTAAAGACCCTTACTAAAAAATTAAATACACGTGCAGATATTTTATGAAAAATGTTATATTTAATATAATAATAATAATTAATTTTTTTTAATCCATAAATTCGAAATCAAACATGTTATATAATGTGAGTTTTTAACTTATTATAATTGATGATGAACAAGTGAGAATTCACTCGTACGTTTGTTATTAATATCTATCGGTATATAGTCTTACGTTACTTATAAATTAAGATCAAAATCAATTTAAATAATTTTTTTAATTTTTCGAGACAAAACGGATAATATTTCAAATATGTGTCATTTTAGAAAACGGTTCCCTTAAACTTTGATCGGGAGTTTTTCAATTCAATTTTTAATTCTTAGAATTGAAAAAATGTTTAATACTTAAGATTAGAATGTTTTCTAAAAATAATTTTAACTTTAAACAATAAATATGAAAGATTAGAACTATATTATTTTAAATTAATTTAAAAATCAAATAAGATTTTAATTTAAAATATCACATAAAATTAACCAAAAAATTTAGAATTTAAAAAATATAAATAATTACATGGAGAAAAAGACAAAAAGTCCGACATAGACTAAACTGCAATCGCCATGCCCCAACCTCATTTTTTTTTCTTACATATAATAAATAAAAAATGTTTTTTTGGTAATAAAAAAATTATCCACGTGTTATTCAACATAGTTAAGGTAGGCGCCATCTTGGAGTATCCCTGCCCGAATCTATCTCGGGCAGATTTTCCCTCAGTAATTGTTCATCTTATACTGCCCGAGTTCATGCGGGCAGCACCTGCAACACCAACTGCTTCAAACTGTTTCAATTCTCAGAAACCAACAGAGGAGAGAGAAAGCTAGAGAGAGAAAGCTCGTGACGCTATAAATACCATGGCTCTCATTACCACCTCTCTCAATCCGAACCTCACAAACGCATTATTCTCTCCTTCGTTGAAAATGCGCTTCTCCCAGCTCACAAAGACAAAACAAAAACCCATTTTTTTTAGCTTCGCTTAAACGTAGTGTTGTAGGAGGTGCTTTTGGTTGCTGCATTCGATTTTGATTTCAATTTCGATTTGGAAGAATGTGGAAGGTTGTGCGATTGGCAGCGTCCAGATCACGGCGATTCTCCACGGCAATTCCCGGGCCGTGCAAGGTCCACAAGCGCGGCACTGACATCCTCCATGATCCTTGGTTCAACAAGGTTCGCTCTGTTTTCGATCTACACTGTTTTTCACTTTGCTAACTTTGTTTCTTTATTTATTTAATCGTTTTCTTTTATCTGGGTGAATTTGTTTGTTTGTTAGTTTAGTTTATTTGGTTGAAAGAAAATAACTTTAGCCTGAAAAGTGATGGAAGATATATATTGATTGTTGTATTTTTCATACAATATAATAAAGTTTATTTTAAGAAGATCGCTGCAAGTGAATATTTAATTATTTTATTGTTCCTGTTTTAGAGGACGCTGAATTAATTCAGATAGCTTGTTTTAAAAGTAATTTTAGGATTCCAAGTGAGTTTTTCGTATAAATTTGTAGCTTTGTGGGTTTTTCGTATAAATTCGAGTAGAAAATGTGTCATCCTGTGCCTCGTGCGACATGCATGAAATTATATGAATGTAGAGTCTAAAGTGGAAAAAAAATCGTTATTGATATTTTATGCAGTATCTGTTTTGAGTTATTCGGATAAATGCTGAATATGATTCATTACAAGTTGCTATTTATTGAGATAAATATATTATGTTTACAATCTGACATGAAAAATCCAAACTAACTCATGGCTATGCTTGATCATTGTTTAGGATTCTAAAACCTTATTTATTTGATTTTTTTATACGTAGGATACTGGGTTTCCCTTAACTGAAAGGGATCGTTTGGGGCTTCGGGGCCTTCTTCCACCTCGTGTCATTTCATTTGAGCATCAATATGCTCGGTTTAGTAAGTTTTAAACCTAACCTTTTCATGCTATATATATGCATATGTTGTTCAGTCTCAGGAATTATTGCTTGCTCATCTTTAAACTGTACTTGTGTGTTTGCTCCTTCTTTGATTATACTTGACAGCTGTAATATATTATTATTTTTCAGTGGATTCATATAGATCTTTGGAGAAGAATACAAGAGGCCAATCAGATAAATTTGTTTCTTTATCCAAATGGAGGATCTTAAATAGATTGCATGACAGGAATGAGACTCTGTATTACCGAGTGAGTTTGATGATGAAGTTAGCTTGCTCATGTGAGAATATATCACAAGTTATTATTACTGTTATGTGATATTTATCTTGCTTACCTTTTTCTCTCTCAGGTTCTTATCGATAACATCAAAGAGTTTGCTCCAATAATCTATACTCCAACAGTTGGATTAGTGTGTGAAAATTATACAGGGTTATTTAGACGCCCGCGTGGAATGTATTTTAGTGCCAAAGATAAAGGAGAGATGATGTCAATGATCTATAACTGGCCAGCTGACGAGGTATTGAACTCGTCTTAAAATTCTGCATTACTTTTCTTTTCATTCAAGATAGAAAATGGAAGTGACTTTTACTTTTCATTCTTCCCTTGTAATATCCATACAGATTTCTTAAGATTTAAGATTTTGACTCGGAAGGTTTAAAATTATTGAAACTTGGTGAATCCTGTACTTATTGGAATTCTCTGATTCTGTCGCTGAGTTTAGTATATTTGTACTCCCCGAGGGATAAACTGGAATTCAACTGTCATGTATATTTGCTGTATTTTTTTGTTTTGTATAAAAAGAATCCTTTGTGTAAATAATTGGCAGTTTTGTCATGGACCCCATGAAGTTTCATCTTACGAGGATCCATTTATTGTTTTACTAGTGTCAAAGATGAATTTTCTTGGATGAATATTACTGTATTTTCTCGTTTTTTTTTTTTTAAATTTCACTCCCTCTTACAGGGAGGTTTATGTAGGTATTAGGTTTATAAAATAGAGGGGAGGTAGTTGAAAAAAATAGAATAATCTAGAAGGTTGATAAGAACTTGGATATCATTGGGTGCCTAAGTCTGACATAAGTATGGGATCTTGAGTGGAGTGTTTAAATATTTGATTTTCCCTCCTAAATAGGTAGTCTTGAGGGTGAGTTTCCGAAGCGTTTTTATCAAGGATGGAGTATATTATACTTGTTTCATTATTAAGTGAAATTATTCTATGCTGTCATATTATCTGCCTTGCATGAAATTGATAATTGTTTTAAAGTTTTTTACTGAAATTTTCTTGTGATTTTGGTATTTTGTTGTGATTGCGGCTACTTCATGTTCTCACTTTACCTGACTTCAATGATAAATGTTCTGTTAACTGGGTACAGTTAAACTATTTACATGCCTTGCCATAATATAGGAACTTTTCGGTTCAGTGGGTAGCAAAATTGCTCCCTGGCTTGATTTATTATCGGTTATAAATTATAAGCATCTTGTTTCCTTGGTTCAGGTAGACATGATTGTCTTGACAGATGGTAGTCGTATTCTTGGCTTGGGTGACCTTGGCGTTCAGGGCATTGGAATACCTATAGGAAAACTTGACATGTATGTTGCTGCTGCGGGTATCAACCCACGAAAAGTATGTTTTTCCCCTACCTTTCTCTTTGTATCTTGAATTTCCTCATAACTTGCACACATCATGTGATAACTTAAGGATTGTTACTGGTGGCCTAGGACTGGGATAGATTTTTTTCTTTTTAGTGAAATGGATAGATGCAATTTTGCAGGGTGGGTTGGGTTGTTAACTGTTTTATGATGCTGAACAAATCTGATTTTGTTTATGTTTAATATTTGTAAGTTTATCTTGTACATTTACACGTGATCAACAAATGAAATGGAAATGAGTTCATAAATCTTGACTTTGGGTCTGTTTAGACGAGTTTCTCCATGAGTACCTTTAGGAGAAAAATACAGAAAGAGAAAAAAAAATGAAACGGACTTCTCTATAAACAAAAATTAATTAATGCGCAAGTTAAAAATAAACATTTAGAGAAGTTATATAGGAAACATATACAAATTAGCTCGTGGAGAAGCTAATTTTAAATTTTCTACTTATTTTTCTCTCTTTAAGAGTGTTCATGGAGGAGTTTGTCCAGGAGATCCTTTGTTATAAACTTGTAATTGTTGAATTTGAATAATATTTTCATTTTGATTTTCTTTACTTTTTAACTGCAACTTGGTAAAGCTAGTAACTCTGATTTAACTTATAAAGTATGCTATATTTTCAATTGTTTCAGATACTTCCAGTTATGTTAGATGTTGGTACAAACAATGAAAAGCTACTCAAAGATCCCCTTTGTGAGTAGAACTTAATTCTGCTGCTTATTTCTATAATTGTTGTTTGTCTCACGTTTTCATTGACCATGGACATATTTGCTTTGTAAACTGAGAAAGATGTCATGTTTTCCAGTATCCTAGATTTTGTGGTTGAGTAATATAATCTTGTAGGAAATGGCTTTTCTGCTTTATTTAGCTAAGTTTATCGGATTATCTTATGCTCCAATGATGAGTTGGAGTGGGATTTCTCAATTACTTTGGCATTCTTGATCTCTTGAGCATGCAAAAATATAATATGGTAATTCCATGTATTTGACATCATAAAAGTTGCTGTATTCTGACATGATTTTCGTGTGTCAGATTTAGGAGTTCGACACCCTAGGTTGGAAGGTGAAGAATATCTATCGATTGTTGATGAATTCATGGAAGCCGTACACGCTCGATGGCCTAAGGCTATTGTGCAGGTTTGCTTTTCTTTTAAAACATGTTTCTCTCAGTGTTCAGTTTAGAATTTACTCATCTAGTAACGGGATGATTGGCTAATTTTGTCAGTTTGAGGATTTCCAAATGAAGTGGGCTTTTGAAACCCTGAAACGATATAGAGAAAGGTTTTGCATGTTTAATGATGATATACAGGTAAGAAAGTGATATTGTATTTTGTTACATTTAAAATTTTCAAGGTGCAAAGTAATGCATTGTTTTCTTAAAGTGACTTCTAAAACGTCAAATTTTTCTTCATTTCCATTGTCCAATAGGGCACGGCCGGTGTTGCACTTGCTGGGCTATTGGGAACTGTAAGATCCCAAGGTCGACCGTTATCTGATTTTTTGAAACAAAAGATAGTTGTTGTTGGAGCTGGGAGGTACTTGCAAAACTAATTTTGATGTATTTTTATTGGGTATCCAGTTTTTTTCGTTTTTCTCATGCTCCTTTTATATTGATATTTTCTGCTTTAACCTTGCTGCTAAAAGTCTGTTTTACGTGATGCTTTTTTGCCTGGTGGGCAGTGCAGGGCTTGGTGTTCTTAAGATGGCTGTCCAGGCTGTTTCAAGAATGTCAGGGGGCAGTGGAACGGCTGCCAACAGCCAATTTTTTTTACTTGATAAAGATGTATGCTTTCATGGTCTTTGCTTTCAATGTACTTTAAGTTGCAACTCTCAAAAATACAAATTGTGTTCGTAAAAATATATTACCTAGATCCCTCGTGATTTTGGCTCAACTTTGTTATCCAAATATCATCATTTCTTATTTTCAAATTCTGTCTTAAATTGTCTTCATTTATATGGCTAGCATCGTCTACATATTTTGTTTTAGACATCGTCTTTTGGATTCTTTTGTTTTTGCGCATGCATTTGTTCTATTGTTATTATGATACACCACGTCTTTAATAATGATGTGGTTGTTGAATGCAGGGTCTTATCACCACGGAAAGGAGCAATATAGATCCAGCTGCAGTTCCATTTGCCAAAAATCCAAGAGATCTTGAAGGGCTTACAGAGGGTGCAAGTATAATTGAAGTGGTAAAAGCTATTTGTTTGAGAAAAACTTCATTGGCTTTCATATGTTATTTATAAATTATATTACGTTTATATCATTATAAACAATTACTTTTCTGTAAGCGTGAACTTAAATAATGCTAATAAAGAATAAAAATGCGCATTCTAATTGATATCCATACTTCCCTTGTTGAACCTAATGGTTCTTAGGTTAAGAAGGTTAAGCCACATGTGCTACTTGGATTGTCTGGAGTTGGTGGTGTTTTCGACACGGAGGTAATTACCTTCTGTTTTATTCCTCAGTGAAGTATATTTGATTAAGTGAAGTACATATGTTTGAAAAAAATGTCTTGTTTTGATATCTTTGGGTTCTGCTTCCTTCATTTTAATGGTTGAGATTCAACTCAGGTGCTTAAGGCAATGAGAGAATCTGTTTCAACAAAACCTGCTATCTTCGCAATGTCTAATCCCACCGTGAATGGTTTGTTTGTACATGGCTTATTCAGCACTGACAATTGTTTAATTATGCCCATGTTTTTCATTTTGACGCTTGTTTCGTTATCATTGGGACAGCTGAGTGCACTGCTATTGAAGCTTTCAGTCATGCTGGAGAAAATATAGTTTTTGCAAGTGGAAGCCCTTTTGACGACGTAGATCTCGGTAATTACCACTCTGTAATATGATTCATTGGTTTTTGAAGTAGGAAGAATCTTGTTGCTGTACATTTCCGTTCATTTTAATATTATGTTTTACCATAACCTCCAAATGAATTATTGTGCAGGAAATGAAGTTGGCCATGTCAATCAAGCCAACAACATGTACCTGTTCCCAGGGTAGGCGTGCCCTTGTGGCTTTATATTTATTTTCTTTTACAAATCATGCCACTCAGTGGAACCATTGGCATAATTCTATTGCAACATTTTATTCAGGATTGGTTTGGGTGCACTTCTATCCGGTGCTCGTCATATAACAGACGAAATGTTGCGAGCAGCAGCTGAATGGTATATTTAATTTGTACAGTTCTTTTGTCCGACCAATAGCTATTAGACTCGATTTCAATGGAAGTTTAGTGAATTATTTTCTTGATGTTTGTAGGGCTGCTCTCCTGTTAGGCATAACAGTGGAGCAGTCTGACCTTGCATTCTGTGTTGTCTAAATCATTTTATCTGTTCTTTGCCTACTTTCGTTGAAAAGCTTAATACGTTTTCTGAGTATACATTGCCGCTCATTAATCAATAACTTCCCCTCTGGTGAGATGCCACTTGGAGCCTTTTTAAATACATTACTAACATGCTGTCATTCTCTCAGCCTTGCTTCATATATGACAGATGAGGAGGTCCAAAACGGAATCTTGTATCCATCCATTGACTGGTAACGTTCCCTTTTTCCTTGTTATACCTTCTTTTTCATTTTATCACGACTCTCCTTTTCCATGGCTCCTTTTTGAATCCCTACGAGAATTAAAATTTAATCTGCATAGACACTAAAACTGATTCTTGGAATGTATATTGGATTTGGATGCCATGTACGGTACTAAATCTAACAATGTACTTTTTCTTCACTCATCCCTTAACAAAGATGTTCATTGTGGCCTTCTCTGATAAATGGTACTTTGTTCTGCAGTATTCGAAATGTTACAGCTGAGGTTGGGGCTGCTGTTATTGGTGCTGCAGTTGCAGATAATCAGGCTGAAGGACATGGTGATGTAGGGTTGAGAGAACTAGCAAACATGTCAAAAGTATGGAAATTTCAGATTTCTCACTGATAAAACATTATATATTCATACTCTGATTGACTATAGTGTTAATTTTGCATGCTGTGAGGGGAGAATGAACCTTTTGAAGATTAAATATAGTTGCAGTTGGTCTCATGTATTGCTGCCGCTGCTCTGCTAACTCATGCTTGTTGGTTTGGTTGCAGGAGGATACAATGGAGTATGTGAGAGGCAATATGTGGTACCCTGAGTATTGCCCCCTTGTTCATGAAAAATAAACGTGTATGAAGGAAGGCCTTTTGCTAATCTTAGCTCAGTTCAGTTCCTCAACCAAGCCGTTTACTATTTTTCATTTTTTATCTTAGCTATTCATCACTACCAAGGTTTTGATAGTTGAATTTTGTATTAGTCAGTCCTTTTCCTTTCGAACCTTCTCTTCTTTCTCTCTAATCTTTCATTTGCTTATTAACACTTACAATTGTCAAAATCACCCATTCTTACTTTCTCATTTACGTTAATAAATAAACAATTCTTTAAATTATTTCAAAGATACCTAGAGGTCACGTACAATGATTTCATAATTTGTCTTTAAGATCCTAATGGTCTTGAGTGAAATCCGGTCTCTGGTCCCTACGGGATGGCCTACTCTTTTAGCTGGTACTCAGTTTTCAGAGATGTTAACGATGTCAAATGGGATCTGACAAAAGTTGTCTTCTCTCTTTTCCTGTTCACTATTTATACCAATATGTGTAATGATTGCTTCTTAAGCAGAGGAAGGTGTATAGTCTGTGTAAAGAGAGATATCCTTCTTTTGCATACTGTGTCAGAGGAAGACATGTAGTTTCCCTGTCAATGAGATTACTTTTCTTCTGCATGCCGTGTCAGGGGAAGATGTGTAGCTCACTGAACCTTCCTCTCTTCAGGACGGAGTGAGCCGTTTATTAGAATCTCTTCCTATGTTAGAAGCTAGGTGCTTGTTTCGAATGCAAGGGAGACTGGTCTATTGGGAGTTGCTGGATACTTGTCAGCCTACACATTTTCTGTAGTAAGCAGCTCCCAGGTGTGGCTGTCAGGTGGATGTTGTTGGCCACACTTCTTTGTGGCCGTGTAATACACCAATTAGACATTCTTGTTCTTGGCCTTGGCGTCCGATAGCCGTATAGTATACTAGTTCCCAGACTCTTATAGTCTTTAGACTACTAAGACTTTCAAGTAGTGAAAGTTGTCGGCCATACCTTCGGATGACCGTATAGTACAGTTGACTTCCAGATATATCCCTCTTGTATTGGGGTAAGATAGAAACAAGGAACTTAGATTGAATGTGACAGTGGAAGTATAAACATCGTAACGACTAATACTACTGATTTCAACACAGCTACTACATAAGAAAGGCATACATGAAAAGCTACAAAGAGACTAACCTTAGTACATATGAAACTAATCTAACTAAAAAAGCCAAAGACATTCTCTTTGCACATGCTATTCTGCTAAAATATAGCACTTCCTAGCAGTTAATGCCACGGGTATTCCTCACAAAATGGGGCTATGAATTACATGAATTTGCTTCTACTCAACTTGAAAGCCATATCTGTATAAATGTAACATATTTTGGTACATCAAACACGAAAACAGATTTGTTACAATTCTAAATGAAGAATGTAGGCACTGAACATGCCAAAATGATGGTCATGAAGAATACTGAATGTTCTCGCCAAAATTTATATGTAAGTGCCCCTCGTTAAAGCCTCGGTATCCTCTGGGAATTTTGCCATGTTTGCTAAACTGCATCATGTCATTGATGCATTATTCATCATGCTTGCTTGCGATTTCCAAATCTTGCATCAGTTAGTGGTATATTAAGTCAACTTCCAAGCAGGTCAAAATCCTTACAACTTAACAATTCATTTTCTCACCGGGAAGGAACTCGAAAAGTTTGTCATTTTTGGAGGTGACACATCAGAACGACAAGTATCTCTTATGAGTGGTACAAATGTTTGGCTCAGTTTGCGAGCCTTCCATGATGTAAGTGTCCACAATCAGGAAGACCTTAAAGTTACTGTACATGCTTTGGTAAACCATCTGCAGAAGTTTAAATGTGGCGTCCAACTTTAAATATTTATGTTCTTATTTTTACAATTTTCTGAGAGAAACGTGTAAGCATTAACTTATCACTTTTGCCATTAGTTTGTTTGAGCTATTGCACATTTCCATACATTCAGAATCATCCGGCAATGTGATGTAACAAATATAACACACTTCTCCAGGTTCTCTTCATTTTTTTAAGTGGAGTAGGGGTAATTTTAGAATACAGGATCTTTCATGAATATGATATTTTAGTTTATCTTTAGCTGATAATATTTAATTTTCAAGATAATATAGGTCTTATGGCATTCTATAAACTTATGGAATTCGCTATCTAAAAAGACTAACATTGTAGGTATGATACGTCATCAGACAGTATTTTTTCTAAAATAATTGTGCTTGCAGCTTGAGGTCACTCCATGTTTGCTTTCCCCAATAAGAGAGTTTTCAACTAGTGTTGATGTGGGAAAGTATTGTTTCTCTTCCTCAAGATTTTCCCTGATTTTTGAATATGCATATGAGAACAACTTTATTTCACAGTTGTTAGACGGATATAAAACTATTCCTAGGGTTCCACCTTCTATTTGTTTTGCTGTTACTTGACCCACTTGCCTATGTCAGCTTCTGACAATACATGTTAAATAATTTCATATTCACTATTTATATATTATTGAAGATGAATAGTTTGCTGTCAATATCAACATGGAGTGTCCTTCATGCTTCATCTTCAACATTTTGATTCATGATCCAAATTATAAGCTCTTTGATACATAATTTATATCATAATTCAACTATCATGGACACATGTGATAATTGTAATTTAAGTTCATGACCCAATTCCTATGTATATCTAACATTTGACGTCACTAATGCTCCAATAGGTTCATACCTATCAAACACCGTCGCAACATTAGCAGATTCTCTTTGAAAATGAGAATTCCTTCTCTTCCCATTCCTCTTCTTTTCAATGCAATCTTTCTTGTGACACTTGTAGGACTTAGCCTCCTTCTCCACCTTATCATTTGATAATTGCTCTGACTTCTTCCATTGTACCTCCCTCCTTTTATGCTCTTGCCCTTTGAGATATTCAAACTCACCCACAATCATCTACCTTAGACTTTTGAAGCTTTTAAAGTTCTTAAACTCAAACTAAGGTCTAAACTCTTATAGAGTAATGGTCTGTTCTTCTTAAATAGGAAAACATCTTTAAAATGCTCAAATGTCTTGGATAAGACATGAAGAAGCAGTAAAGTCTTATCTTAATATTTTCAAGATCTTTTAGAATCTAGTTAAAATTTGCTAGTTGTCTACCATTGTTTTTTATTATGTTATCATGAATGAGTACAATTGTTGTTTCAAAACAATGTCTGTGTTAAAGATTTTGTCATATATAATAATTCAAGTTCAATCTACATTAATGTAATAAATTTCTTCTTCATTAGAAGACTCAAAATTATAGCACTTCTAACTTTGTTAATGATATTAGTTTTCTTCCTTTTAGTCAAAGACCTGTCATCTCACCTTTATCACATTTTTTTCTTTTTACCAAGATAGCTTCCATGCTAATCTTCCAAAATCAAAAGTTATTCTCACTAGAATACTTCTCAATGTAAAACTTGGTCATGTCTCAACCTTTCTCTTTTTCTCTTATTGACTTTTTCCCTCTCGTTCCTATATGTACAAGGCCAATTGTTGAGTTCGGATAACAATTAAAAAAAAAGAACATAAGAGCATAAATGAAATAAAGAAATTGTATTATAATAGAAGGTTCTACATACATGCTAAGAACATGAATTAGAAAGTGTACTACAACAAGTATTAAAATATGTATTTTATATATTAGAATTCTATTAAAATAAAATTTAACATTTAATTTATTTTGAGTCATACATTATTTGTTTTTCTTATATTAATATTAAAATAAATTTTTCTTATAGTGAGGAAGTTAATATTTTTTGCACACGTTCTGAAATTACTTTTATTTATTTTGGTTTAAACTACACTAATTAGATATCTTAATATTTATAAAAAAATCAATTTTTCGTTTATTTGTTTTATTTTTTTAAATATTAGTGATTTGTTTGCATTTAAGATAATTATATAATAATACTTTAATTTGTTTGCATTCTTTATTCTACTTTTGACTTTTTTTTCTTAGACAATCTTACATTTTGAATTGTTGATAATATCTTTATTTTTCTTATACTCCTTTTAAATTACATTATATGTTTTTTCCTTTATTTTTTTCGTCTTTTTGACTCCAATTAATCTAAATAAAATCAGAAGTGATCAATAAACCAAGGAAAAACAAAGAGTAAAAAATTCCAAAATTAATAAAATCCAAAGTTAATAACTGATTAAACTATATTCTTTTCATCATCATAATAAATATTAATTATAATAAATGTTTCAATACAATTTTAATGCTTAATCAAAATTTATCTAAGTATAATATTTTTAATTATAACCCAAAAAATATTCTTTAAAAAAGTTCTTGACCATTGCATGTTGACTTCTTTAGGTACTGTGTTTGATATTGTGTTAGGGTGATCGGAAATCTAGAGTATGTTTGTTTAAATTGTATTTAGAAATTTTTAACATATTTTTAGGTAAATTTATCTGTAGTATAAAAGAAAAAATAATCTAGATTTATTTATATTAAAATTACTTAAAAAAGTAAATCTTTTAAATAAATAAAGAGAAAGTAGTCATACTTATAGTCATTAAAAGCATAAGCAATTTAAAAAATGTATAGTTTAGCTTTTGATCTTGATAGTTTTTTCTATTTATTATTATTATAATAACGAATACAGCTTTTCATCATCACCTGAATGGAAAAACTTTTGACACTAAAATTGAGGAAGAAAATGGAAGAAACTTAAATAAATAATAATAATTTATTAAATATATTTATTATTTAATTAAATGTATTTTGGAAAGCTGTCCAAGGATATTTAAATGGAGTTGATTGGATAATTAATAAAAATGTATATTCAAACATATCTTATTAATATTTATCTGATAAATATTGTAAAATAATAAAAAATAATTAATATTTCAAATAAAATCATGTAAAATCTATTTAATGAAAAATTCGTTACTATATAAAATAAGTAACGCTTTAATGCTGTAGACTTAAAAATGTGTGTAGTTAAATGTGTTTGTGGTTGCAAGAGTAAGTGTTTATTATTGTAAAATGAGATATTTAATTTTATTTATTTAATTTATAATTTATCTTTTAGTGTTCTTAATCTTATTTATTATATTATTTATTATATCTATATTTATGTATTGTTTAATTTGATTTGATTTATAAAGATCCATTTTATTTATTTTTATTATTTAATTTATTTTGAGTCATACATTATTTCTTTTTCTTATATTAATATTAAAATAATTTTTTTCTTATTGTGAGGAAGTTAATATATTTGTACACATTCTTAAATTACTTTTATTTATTTTGGTTTAAACTACTAATTAGATATCTTAATATTTAAAAAAAATCAATTTGTCGTTTATTTGTTTTATTTTTTTAAATCAATTTTGGTGACATATAATTAAATAGAATAAAATATAAATAAATGATTTTTTTCTAATAAAATATTTTTCACTTTCTCCCTTCTAGATTTTTTTTAATTCTAGCATATGAAAAAAACAAATGTAAGAAAAGAAAAAAGATATTAGTAATTTGTTTGCATTTAAGATAATTATATAAGAATACTCTAATTTGATAAAACTTCAAGATATTCATGCAAATAGAATAAATTGATCCTTTACTTAATTGTGATATTAAATAAGTACACATGATTAAAATGAGACATATTATGTGTTCAAATTATAACATCTAAGAAGAATAGGAGGTGGTGGTTCTCCTCGTCTTTCTAGAGACATATTATGTGTTCAAATTATAATATCTAACAACAATCGGAGGTGGTGGTTCTCGTCATCTTTCTACACTTTTTGGTTCGTACCTTAATGGTGCATAGTTATGAATATACTAATGGGAATCGTCACATCCATTCCTAATTCCCTCGTATACATCACAATATAATAAATGACTATTTTTTCAATCGAAGGTTTAATTGATCTGAAAAAAATGTTATCCAAGATCACATTTTTAGATTTGGAATGAATATTCAGATTGTTTTTCTTTTAAATTATTCATTCATAATTGACACCATGAGACAAATCAAATGAATCTGTCCACACCAACATAAACATATACAACAATTTCACACACAGAAAATATTATAATTTTTAATATTTTTTTTACTAATCAATCACTTATATATATATATATATACAATCACTTATTTATATAAAAATATATATATAGATAGATAGATAGATAGAAAAACACTCATAAAAATGTTTGAAGGAGAAAACTCTCTCTTTTTTTTTTTTTTTTATAACCCACGCATATAATTAAAACTTACTAAACAACGATAGTCAATCTTTAAATAATTAAGCTTATTTCTATTTTAAAACAGTCATACAAAATTTTACTTTATTTTTTCAAATCCTATTGTGCTGTACCGTTTTAAGTTTTAAAAATAATTAATAAATGAATTAATTTGTATAAAAATATATTTTTAAGTTTTAAAATTAACTAATATCTTTAACTAAATTAGTTAAAATACTTATTACATTTAAGTATTAAATTAATAAATGATATAATATAATTAATAAATCAAAATGGGATATAATAATACCAAATCAAATTGGATATAATAAAAGTTCTCGACCATAATTAAATAATTATAAAATTTTACATTTAACCTTTTCTATTCTATATCACAAAGAAGAAATGAAAATTAAATAAAAAATAATAAGAATGTAATTAACAAAAAAAATTGTAATTAATAGTGTATTGAGTTTTGAGTGCTAAATATAAACATTTTTGTTTTAACAGATTTTACAACTAAAAAAAACTAATGATAATTTTAATATATAGATTACAATAAGGTTCATAAATTTAACACAAAAATAATTATAAAGAACAATACTATCAAAACATGTTAATTTGATATGAAAATTAAAAGCTTCAATTTAATAATTTTTTGGATTATAAAGTTAATAAATTGATTTTTAAATTTTTAGGAAGATAGAAGTGTAAATTAAAAGTTATTAAAAATATGTATTTTATATTATAATTTCTATTAAAATAAAATTAATTTATTTATTTTGAGACATACATTACTTTTTTTTCTTTTATTAATATTAAAATATTTTTTTCTTATAGTGAGGAAGTTAATATTTTTTGCAAACATTCTGAAATTACTTTTATTTATTTTGGTTTAAACTATACTAATTAGATATCTTAAAAATTTATAAAAAAAAAAATTGTCGTTTATTTGTTTTATTTTTTTTAAATAAATTTTCGTGACATATAAAGAAATAGAATAAAATGTAACTAATGATTTTTTTCTAATAAAATATTTTTCACTTCTCCCTTCTTGATTTTATTTCATTTTAATATATGAAAAAATAAATGTAAGAAAAAAAGAAAAATATTAGTAATTTGTTTGCATTTAAGATAATTATATAATAATACTCTAATTTTATAAAAAGTTCAAGATGTTCATGCAAATAAAATAAATTGACCCTTTATTGAATTGTGATATTAAATAAGTATATCACATGATTGAAATGAAATACATTATCTTTTCCAATTATAGTATTTGCGAACAATTGGAGGTGGTGGATGTCGTATTTCTTTTGGAAATTTTAGTTAGTACCTACATAGTGCATCTTTATGAATATACCAATGACAATCTTCACAATAACTGAGATCCCTAGTTTCATCATATACATCAAGATACAACAAAGGATTCTTTTCCCATTAAAATGAACAAAAGAATAGTGTATGACCCCAAAAGCTAGGTCCAAAATCCCAGCCAAAGGTTTGATTGATGTGGAGAAGATGTTGTCCAAGATCATTATCTTTAGATTTGCAGTGAATGTTTAGATCTTCTTTTCCCTCTAAACCATTAGTAACTGACACCTTAACATGAATCAACCTAAATGAGTCTGACCATACCAACATAAACATGCACAATAACAGAACGCTCTTCACATATAGAGACATTGTAATTTCTAACACTTTTCCTCTACTAATCAATGACATTGTAATTTCAGAGAATATGGATACAAGTTTTTTAGAAAAAAATTATTATTTCTTTTTATAACATTATCAGATTGTAATAATTTTATTTTTATTTAGCTATACCTATAAGAAATACAGTAATTATATATATTAAGTTCTCTATTTTGAAGGAGAAAACCATCTTTTCATTTTGTATTTGATCCATAAATGCATTTAATTAAAACTTACTAAACAACAATAGCCAATTTTTAAATAATTAAGGTTATTTCCATTTTAGAACATTCATACAAAAATTTACTTTATTTTTTTAAATCTTGTTCTGTTGTACCGTTTTAAGTTTTAAAAATAATTAATATTAAAGAATTAATTTGTATAAAAATATATTTTTAAGTTTTAAATTAATTAATATCTTTAACCGAATTACTTAAAATCCTTATTACATATAAGTATTACATTAATAAATAATATAGTATAATTAATAAATCAAATGGCATATACTAATACCAAATCAAATGGGATATAATAAAAGTTCTTGACCATAATTAAATAATTATAAAATTTTACATTTAACCTTTTTCTATTTCTATATCACAACGGAAAAATGAAAATTAAATTAAAAATAATAAGAATGTAACGAACAAAAAAATTGTAATTAATAGTATATTGAATTTTGAGTGTTAAATATAAATATTTTTTTAACAGATTTTACAACTAAAAAAAAAACTAATGATAATTTTAATATATAGATTACAATAAGGTTCATAAATTTAACACGAAAAATTTATAAAAAAAATACTAACGAAACATGTCAATGTGATATGAAAATTAAAACCTTAATTTTAATAATTTTTTGGATTATAAAATTAATAAATTGTTTTTTAAATTTCTAGAAAGATAAAAGTGTAAATAAAAAGTTATTGAGATATGAATTTTATAAAAGAATTTCTATTAAAATAAAATTTAAAAATGATTAAAAATGATATGAAAATTCATACAAAATAAAATCACATAATAAGAATGACTTAAGAAAGTATAAGAACGATGATCTTGGAACTATCGATAATATCCAATAAAAGCATAACATTGGAAAAAGTAATACTTCCAATACTTTTTTTTTTCTTTTAACTTGGTGAATAATTTATTATTTAATATATCCTCGTAATTTTTACAGTAAAAGGAGTTCATTTTATAATTTACGCTTTAAATGAGTTTTAAAATTTACAAATTATATCCATCAACATCTAGAAGTTAAACTCGTCAGTTACATTTATAAAGATATATTGAATATTTTTTAAATAAAAATATTTTATTAAATTATGCACTATCATAAAAACAATAAAAATTAAAATTTAAGTTGAATTGGATTTACTCAATTAATTTACACACTTTCACCTAAACAGTGAGCTATATACATAAACTTACACTCAGTCACTTTGTTTTCATATCAATTTATATTCTATCTCTTTTCATATTTTATTATCCCATATTTAATGTTATATTATTCCCGATAGAAGGAAAATGAGAGAGAAACGTGACTTTAAATTTATATTATGAAAAATATATTAAAATTGAAGTTAACAAAGTTATTTGTTAATATTTTTACTGTAAATATATTTTTAATATCATAGTGTATAGTTATTTGTACTTTTAAGTTTTTGCATTTCAAATTCAACTTTAACTTAAAAAAATATTAAGTTAAATAAATGGTATCATTATATGATATAAATAATAAATGATTTACTAAAATAACTTAATCTTTAAGTCTTATTATTATTTTTTTTCTAATTTCATATAATTATCAATGAAATATTTAATTAAGCTTTTGAATTTTTAAAACATAACAATGAGATATTTTCTATTCCATTAGTATTAAAATTCTAATAAATAATTACTTAAATTTTAAATTTATTAATGCTACAATATATGATTAATGACAACATATAATACAATTTATAAAAATGTCACCACTAGCTACACGTTTAAAAATCAGTAAATATATTTGAATTGGCCACATAATTAAGAAATTTATTAACAAATTGAATTAAAATAAATAAATAATAATACATTATAATATAAAACTAAAAAGTAACCAAGCTCTAAAAGATGAAAAATAAAGAAGAAGAAAAAGCGTGATTCCTGTCTCCAAAAGGGAAAACAAAAGAAAAAGTTTTGATTCACAATAAAATATTCAAAAAATGAAGATGTTAGTTAAAACGGATGATGTTCAAAAGACTACTTTCACATCAAGATATAATTATTATGAATTTTTGGTTATGTTTTTTTGAAGTGACCAATGCTTCAGCTATCTTCATGGATTATATAAATATTTTCAGGCCTTTTCTTGATAAGTTTGTGGTGATATGTATTCATAGATAATATCCTGATCTATTCTCATTCAATAAAAGAACATGTCGAGCATTTAAGAATTGTTTTGAACATTTTTAGAGAAAAACAGTTGTATGCCAAACTTTCAAAATACGAGTTTTGGATGTCTCAAATACAGTTTTTAGGACATGTTATCTATGCTCAAGAAATCTCAGTAGATCCTTCTAAAGTGGAGGTTGTACTTCAATAGCAACATCCTAAAACTATTACAGAAATTAGAAGCTTTGTAGGGCTAGTAGGATACTACAGAAGGTTTATAAAAGACTTTTCTAAGATAGTTTCTCTTTTGACTCAACTGACCAGAAAGGATCACCCTTTTACATGGATGGAGCAATGTGAGAATAGAGTTGAAGAGGAGGTTAACTAATGTTCCCGTTTTGACAATCCCTGATATAAATCAGCCTTTCGATTTTTTTTCTGTGATGCTTTCTATCAGGGATTCGGTTGTATGTTAATGCAGAATAAGAAAGTTGTTGCTTATGCTTCTCGGCAGCTGAAGGTGCATGAAAGGAATTACTCAACTCACGATTTGGAACTAGCAGCAGTTGTATTTGCCTTAAAAATCTGGATGCATTATCTTTATGGAACTAGTTTTAAAGTATTTAGTGATAATAAAAGCCTGAGATATTTATTTGATCAGAAAGAGCTTAATATGCAAATAGGAGATGGATCGAGTTCTTAAAAGACTATGATTTTCAACTTATGTATCATCCTGGAAAAGCAAATGTTGTTGTTGACGCTTTAAGTCATAAGAGAATAAAAATGATGTCATCAATAATGATAAAAGAGCAAGAATTAATTGAAGATTTCAGGAATTTGAATTTCGAGGTTTCTATATCCTTAAATTTCATTAGTTGTAATGTGCTTGTTATAACTAATGAGTTTTTAAAGAGGATGAAGGAGAAGCAATTAGAGGATTTGAAATTGAAAAACATCTTGAGTCTTTTGGGAATAGATAAAGCTATGAGAAACATCTTAAATCTTTTACTTGGTAACCTAAATTTTGGAGGACAAAAATTTTTGTAGTTGGAGATAATGTACCCCCTTCCTTCTCGAAAATATAAGAATAAAAAAAAAATACCCATAACTTTCTCTCTCTTGCCCTCAATTCTCCATATCTCTTTCCCTTTTCTCTCAATTTTCACTCTTCATACTTCATCTGTTCAAAATCTGATCAAGTTTCGTAATAGTTGAGGATCCCAGAACCATTTCTATATGATCAAAATCTCAATCAGAGTAAGTTCCTATTTACTTTGAGGAGCCTTTGTTCTTTATTTTTCGTTAAGTTTCTGTTATCAATATTTGTGGGAACAATTGAGAAAAGTGTTCCTCTCAACTTGACTAAAATTATACTAAAAGTTAGTGTTATTTGGATAACTTGTTCTAGATCCCTAAAATTGGACTAGTGTTGTTGCTTGATTAGAGGAATTGGTAGGGGATCATCATCTAAGGTAAGGGAAACTAGTAATATTTTATACTTTTTTCAAATAGAACTCTAGGATATAAGAATTAAATATGTGATTATCAATGCTCAAGTCTTTCTTACAGGTTTGACAAGTCCTTGAGCACTGAATGAGTTTAATTGTTTATCATGATTTGGTGTGATTAATTAACAAGTTTCGAGTAATGATGTTAGAAAGTAACATGTGAGAACATTTTGATTTTTGTTTGATGAAATTGAAATGATGTGTAATGTTTGAGTTATAGAGCTATATGTAATTATTTTGGTTGAAATGAAACCAGTGTATTGGGGGTTGAAAGGAAACCAAGATACCATGGTTACATATACATCTATATAATTTAGTATGATTGAATTGATGTAGCATGTGTGATGATTGAATTACAGGCTCATATGTAATCATTTTGGTTGAAATGAAACCAATAGGGTTGAAAGGAAATCAAGGTATCATGGTTATACATGCACCTATAAGGTTCATAATGGTTGAAATGATATGATTATTGTTATGACTGAATGATGAATCTATATGTAATCATTTTGATTGAAACAAGATCAGAGTACTGAGGATTGAAAGAAAATCAAGATACGACGATTGTGAATGGATCATTTTGAAGTCAATGGATTTGGAATAGAGTATGAATGATTGTGATTGAATGTTAAACTTATTTGTATTTGACCTGAAATATTTAAATTTTTAAATCTAAACACTTTAATTATTTTTACTCTTACAAGCTGAAAACATTATTTCATTAGCTTATCCTTGTTTGTCTTATTATGTTGTGAGTTACGATGACTGTACCATGTACAACAGTAGGTAGGTTTTAGAGCACTTTAAGGAGTATATGACCTTAGTTTGGTCATCTTTTTGTTTTGTATATACTCGTATATATGTTTGATGTTGTCAACAGTCAATTTCGTCCAAGCAAATAAAATTATTTCTTGAAAAAAAAAATTGGTTTCATTTTGAAAATAAACTGCAGAAAAAGAAAAAAAGAGTGAGAAAAGAAGAGAAGTTAAATGAAGCCTAATCCCTTAAAGATTCAGTCAGAAAAATAATTTGATCTTATTGGAGCCCAATTTAATGAGACTCATTTAGAAAAAAAAAAAAAACAGTTGTGACCCTGTCTGCTAAAAAATGAAACAGTTTAGTGAGGCCCAATCCATTGGGGGTGTGTCTGCAACAGCCTACGTCTCAAGAAATGAAATTTAAGCCTAACTCAATATTACAAAACCCGTTTATAAAGTGAGGTTTGCATCCATTTATAAACTATTGAAAGGTCTCATCTCTAGTCGATGTGGGATCCCCAACAATTGTGCTAGGCTCTGATACCATATCAGAAGTAGAATTTTGTTATGTAAAACTATGTAAAACCTTGTTAGGCAATCTATTAAGCAAAAAAACAGCATGAGAGGCTGCAAAGTTCCAAAAAAATTTATGCAAGTTACTTTGAAAAATAAGAGCTCTAATAATGTTTAAAATATGTTGATGTTTTCTCTCTGCCACTCCATTTTGTTGTGGAGTCTCAACACAAGACATTTGATGTTTTATGCCTTTGAGAGAGTAAAGATGAGACCTAATGTGTTTTACTCTCATTAGGTCTGATCAAGGACCTAAATTTACTTTTGCCAATCATTCACCTTATTAACAGACACATAATTTATTGAAATTGAATTTAGGGCAAAGTGTTTTCTTGGTCCCTTAGGATTTTCAAGCATCCTCATATTATGATTGTCCTGTGTTTCACATATTTGATCAGTAAACCTAATGGAACAATCAGATTTTATGGCTAATTCAGATAGATACTGAAATGAGATTGAAGTTAAATCCTGATATGTATAGTACATTATGCAAAATGAATGTAGTAGAAAATATGATAGTGCCTTTAATGTTTGCATAAATTTTAGTTCCATTAGGTAACTTAATATGAATACTAGGAATAATTTTATATGTAGCAAAATTCTCTAGAGATGAACTAATATGACCATTGGCACCTGGATCTAAGATCCAAAGGACATATTAGATTTTGGTAGTGATTTTAGATTGTAGATACCTGTGGATGTATTGGAAATGTGATGATGTTCAGTGTTAGGGGTGGCAACTAACTAATTGAGATTGCTGAATAAGAGTCAGGAGAGAGTTATACTGTTCTTTGTTCAAACTAAAACTAGAAGATTGTTGAGATTCCTTCTGGTTTGTAAGTGCCTCACTCTCATTTGCTTTTTTTAATTGCAGTGGCATTGTTAACAAAGAACTTTCTCCTTTTGTACTTTGGTGAAAAACCATGTAAGCGATGAAATTCATCAATTGTGTGACCTCTTCTATCATAATGTGTACATTTCTTACTATTATTATAATGCTTGTCATCCTTGGTCCATTTCTTGATTTGAGGATTCTGAGAATTTCTGTTGAAGGAACCAAAATGTATATTGGAAGAATCATTTAGGAGATTTACTGGTGGATTATCAAACGAGAAAGTAGTTATATCTATTATTCAAAATAATGACACTTCTGAAGCCATTACAGATTATGAATTCTTGCAAATAGAACAAAATCAGAATTGACAGTTTCTCTTCCATTCTTCTATTTCACTAATAAGAACTTTTAATGTTTCATTAATAATAACTCATTTATTTTTATTTTTATTTTGACTTTTTATTTTTCAGATTGCCTTTTCAGGTACCTATTAAAATTAATTATGCTTAATTGTAAATAATACTAATTAATAGTGACATTAACTAGAGGTGATAATCTGAGAGGTTGACAAATTTTTAAATAGACAGATATTCACACGAGGGAAACACATTTTTTTCGTTTGTTGAGGTACTCGAAAAAAATACAAAAACTACAATTCACATAGGCAGGAAAGTTAAAGAGAGAATCTAGTTTATTCAAGGATTACACAGTTTCACAAATTGGAAAGAAAACTTAAATCAAATTAAAAAGGAAGCATTTTTAGAAACTACAATTAGTATGTTTTAACCACTTTGCTCTTGTATAATTGTAATGTGTTTTTTTTTAATATATATATATATATATATATATAT
>Ga0209700_102498_pt1 | contig 36998 bp, 19 predicted proteins | sample SiratroredBW_FD_187528 | JGI IMG/M metagenome (GOLD analysis project Ga0209700, IMG submission 187528) | Root nodule microbial communities of legume samples collected from California, USA - Siratro red BW (SPAdes) (version 2) | ecosystem: Host-associated > Plants > Roots > Nodule | place: USA...
CAGAATATAGTACAGAAAATAACTGAACACATAAAACGCCCCTAACCAAGCGTCCCCTTGATATATCTTCTGATTTCAGAAACCACCGGCGGTAGGGCCGCACTGATGGCTCTGATACCAGTTGATACCAGAGTCTAGGCGGAAGGCGGAAATATAAAGTATTTTATGATAAAAGCTTGCAAAGATTTAAAAACTTGCAAAGATTTAAACGACTTACAAAGAGTTTAAGATGCTCTGAATACGTTCAAACACGATTCTTTTATTTTGAAACTGTCTGAATTCTAGAAAATTATACAAGGACGCAATTGTTTACAAGGGGTTTAGAGAGAGAAGAGAGAGAAAGATAGAGAATAGAGGATGATCTGATGATTTTTCCTCTGGTCTTGCTCTCTATTTATACAAGTTGCAAATTGCCGGATTTCAAAATCTCGCTCAATTGCGGAATTGAAAGTTTTACAAATTCTTACAATAATTATAAAGGAATCTGCTTTTGGTGGCTTAGTCAACAAGATTCTCTGAAGAGCTGTCTTGTCAGGCTGCTCGGCGGGTGTTAAATATTAAAGTGTATTCCAAAGCCTTCTTTCATTAACACGCAGGAAAAAGGTTCCAATAACATGTAAAGGAAGTGGGAATATGAGCTGGTAACCACTTAGGTCATTAACCAGTTCCACTCCGGCTGACCAACGTTCCTCACTAAAGACAACTTTTATCATGGTATCAACTAATTAAATTGTTATATAAAAAATTAAAACAGGAAAAATTATAACAGAATATAGTACAGAAAATAACTAAATACATAAAACGCCCCTAATCAAGCGTCCCCTTTATATATATATATATATATATATATATATATATATATATATATATATTCTAGTTGTACATTTTTTATTTTGTGAATTATTATGTATAGCATTAAAATTATTATTTTTTTGTCTATCAAAAAATAGTCATAAAGAAGATAAGTGGAACCGATGAAAGCTTAATGCGGAGTTGGAAAGTTTAAGGCAATTAATCAAAGACATGGGGCATAGAGGGGAAAGAGAAAAAGAAAGGTGTTACCTTGAAGGAGACCCAACCATGTGATGTAATTGGCAGTGTTACCAATTTGCCCTTTGCCATTGCATCTTGCATAGTTATGAAAGTTACAAAATTAGTTCTAATCTAAAACCCTAAATACAAGTTATCTTTTTTTTTTATTTTTTTTTCAGTTTAATTTTCCAATTTATTACTGTAACTCTAAAAAGGAAAGGTGTAGTTTGTTTTTATTTTTAATTTAGCATATTAATTTAGCCCGTAATTATTTTTAGGCAACACCAATCCTTAATTATTATCCATAATTTTGTTACTTTTCAATTCAATTATCAAATTTTCTATTACTTTAGACATGAAACAGTGAAGTTGAGAAAAGAAAAAAAAAGGCATGATACTTGTGTTTTTTTTTTAATAAAATTGAAAGCGAAAGCATCTGTACCTAATGTAATTTGATTGTAATTCTATATATGTTTAAAGCTAAAATTGGAACAGAATTATGAATAATTAAAAATTAAGAGATCAAAATTATACAAAAATAAATTTAAGGACCAAAGCCAGTACAAATTAAGGAATTAAACTTGTATGAAAGAAACCAGAGACCAAAATCATATATTTTTAACCAAACTTATAATTATGTATAAAATAACATTTGTATAAATAAATAGAGGTATATAAATGAATAAATAAATATCACGTTAATTGTAATTACGTTTTAGTATTTGCAGTTTCCATTTTTTGTAAATGAGTTGTGTAAAAAATAACTTTATTCAATTTAGGTGACAATAATTTGTTGGCTTTTAAATTAACTTATGTTGCAATTTAGTAAACTATACAATATGTAAATAACGTATAATTTTAGACTCCTACGTCGTTATTGAAAATTTTAAAAAGTATTATTTGTCATACTTTAAATTAAATAGATAAAAGGTTAAGCACTCGATATATAAACAAGTAAAGTACATATAGATAAGGGATACGTATTGAACAATTCCCTATCTTTAATAATAATAATAATAATAAAAACTAAACTTGTTAACACGAAATTTTAAAACAACTATAGTAGTTAATAAAAAAAATAACAAACAACTTATAAAATTTGAATTTAAAATGTCAAACCAATAAAAAATATAATAACGTATAGAATACATCTTATTGTGTTCCTATATAATATTTATCTACATAAAGTTATAGTAATTTTTCATACGTTAATATCTTTTCATCCATGTTATCGACATTTGAATTTATTTCATGTTATCGAGTGTGAACACTATATTCAAAATTATAAACATTATTCATGTTAATTCTAAGCGTAAAGATCATACTAATTCAAGGGATTACTCACCATAACGATCAAATAATAAAAACAATTAAAGCGATTTTTTTACAACTTTTTAATTTACAAATTCATAGTAATATTTATAACGTTTATTTATTTAAAGACTATAAGATAACTTTTTTATTTTATATTTTATAATATTTTTTAAATATGTTCATTGATATAACACAATTTGCATATCAAATTATGGAATTAAGTTTTTGAAGTCTTAACACATACCATGTTTACATCATAAATCCTACCATTTCTGATAACAAGACTTTAAAACACCAAGTTTAGGATTTTTAAAAAAACATTTTCAACTAAAAACAACCAAATTTTGTATTTTCGAAAGAAAATAAATACTGTTTAAGACGGACAGAAAAAGACTTTGTTGAGATTAAGAAAAGTTTAAATAAAAGTATAAAAATTTTATGCATTTTAATACATTTTTTTTTATGAGAATGATGTTTATACATACAAAATATAATTTAAAAAATAATTCATTAAATTTTGTATGATTTTAAATATTGGATAATTTTGTAATCTCTTAAAATTTCAGGCCAATGCCACTTGATTTTATTATTCTTTAAAAAATTATGAAAACTTTGATTGGATATCATAAAAAAAGTAGTGTTTAGAAACCTTGATTTGATATCATCATATTTTTTTCATAAAAATCATTTGAATATATCTATAATTTTTATCTCCATAAAAGGCAATAACATATATAACTTATTTATAAAGTAAACTTAAAATGTAGTATAAAGATTATTTAGAATAAACTTCTATAAATGTTTTTTTGAAGAAAAAAAAAATTCTTCTTAACCAGCTCGTACATTCCTACGGTAGATTATACATTATAAACTAATTTTTATGTTACAGTTTTAGCATATGAAGATTTTTTTTTTCTTAATACTTATAAAAAGTCTAACAAAAAAACTTTATTTGTCCAAATACTTAGGTTTATTTGTACAGAATACAATACTAAAAAGAATAGAAATAAAAATAAATGAAAAATTACCATAATCACTCCTAAATTTTAAACTTAGGTTAATAAATTAGTTTCCGGAAAAAATATTGATTTTTTTGCCTGAACTTCTCAAAAACATATTTAAACTTTGGTGTTCGTATAAGAAGAAAAAAAAAATCATAACAGAAATTTTAAGATGTACTATCATAATACAATATTCAATATGTATCACATGCTCAAACTCTTAGATTAGTAAATTATTTTATTTGGTCTTAACTCTTTAATGTTACATTATTCCTTCTCAACCCTTTTCAACACCATAGTTGTACAATTATTACATAGTATTTTTCGACATCAACATTTGTTTCTTTTTCCCCTTTTTTTTTTTTTTCATTATTACATAAACATTGTCCTCAACGCCAATCTCACCTGTAGAAAATAAGAGAAAGGGAAAATATTGAAACATAACTTTGTTTAATAGATAACTATGTATATAATTTATTTATGTTAGTTTAAGTTGAAATTGTATCATTAATTAAAGATAAAAAATTCTTTAATGTGTTCATTCAATCTAGTCTCTTGTTTTTTAAAAAATATTATTTTGTTCCTCTTTGTAATGTTCTATTTTAGCTCTTCCCGTCACAGACTTATCACATCCGCAAAAAAGCGTGGATGTGACATAGAGTGATATTTTGAATTCTACATGGCATAATAAATGAAAAAAAAAAAAACACCATTTCCACCACCTCTGAAGACGACAAAAATAGAAAAATGCTGTGAAGACTCACACAAAACTTTTGCGTAAATTAAGGATTAGAGAAAGAGCATGCAACAAACTAGTGATACAAATGGTCGATTTCAATTATGGATTTGGCCAAACTTAATGAATAGGATTTTAGTTAGAACAAAAAAGAGATTTGAGATCAATATGAATTTTAAATGCATGTTTAATTGAGTTTAGGGTGAATTGGGTTTCTAATTGGATTTAAAAAAAAATCAAATATATTAATATAATATTAGATAAAAGTGGAAGTTGGTTAGTTTGAATGCTGCAATTAGAGTCCAAACAACCCCTAACTACTTGAGTTTGAACATTCTGGGTTTGAACGTGATTTCCATGTCACACGTACTTATGTAGGAGTACATCGATACCCACACGCCACCATAATGTTTCTATTAAAAGCTGCTCTTCTCGTTCCAAGTGCCATTTTTTTAATAAAATATTTTGGTGCCAGCGAACAATAGGCCAACATTCATTGGCTTGTCCCAAAATAATCATCTGTCTGACAAAGATTTAAATAAAAAATGGCTGTAATTGTAAATGCCTTTCTTGTTACAAAATTCATCTCCACATTTCTAACCCTCTAATTCCTTTATTTCATTTAATCAATACAAAATTACACATGTATTCAAATATGATGTAACAAGTTACTCTAAATGTATATTTTTAATTAAATTAAGTATTTAACTTTTCAAAATTTTTTAATTAAGTTCTCATATTTGAATTTTTCTATAATTTGGGTGGCATGTTTTTTTTTATCTTTTTATTATCTTATTTACTTGATTTTATAATTAAAATAAAAATAAAAATAAATTTATTTTTTGTTATTTTAATTTTCACGTACGAGATGACAAGGTTATTATACTCTTAGATAATTTGATAATAAATAAGAGACCATCATCATTATGATATAGGTGACAATGACGTTTTCCCCTTATCCAATACATTTATAATATCCTTATAATACTATTTTATATTAATTACAAAATCTTATCCTATATCTCTTAATATATAAAAATAAATAAGAAGAATATTAAGAAAATAACTACATCACATAATTAGTAAAGAACTAAATGATAAAATTTTAATTAAGAATATAAACATTTTAAATACTTAATTAAAAATTCAATTAAAAAACTCAAACTTTTATAAGTTACTAAACTCAAAAGTTATTATAGAAAATATTTAAATCTATGACGGCTACTACTTTACATATACACAAAAAGATTGCATGATTACGAAATACTTTATTTAAATGATTTGATCAAGCTTTTATGAGACGTGTTAAAGCGAGTTAGATATCTTATAACTAGGATTATGCCTGTTTCCTTTTTTATTATCATGAAAATTTAAAACGGTAAGAATTATCTCGCTTCACCCATACAATGGTAAAACAAGTTGTACTTATTCAAGGCACAAATTAATATTTATGCAACTGAATATCTGTAATTATACACATCAAATAGATTTATTGCAACAATGCCATAAATTTAAGAATCAATAAAAGTGAAATTAATGTTTAAGGGACTTATCTGTTAAAAACACAGTTTAAACTTGAACTTGTTTTCCATTTCATATCTCAAAAGTCAATAGACATGTTAACTGCAATAAAAGAAACAGAAATACAATATTGAAGAAAAAAAATTAAAGATGTAAAATGAATAAATTTTACTTGATCATGTGACGGGGTGTATGATTTCATAAGGGTCACGGTAATGATAAAAAAAAAAATATATTTTATATTATACTGAGCAATATGATTAATATTCAATACCATTAAATTCATAAGTATTTTTATTTTTTTGGTTTTACAGTAGAAGTTAATCGTTATTGCATGGACTATTAGAAAGGTGTTACCTTATTGATTTGTTTGGGCCAGTTATTGATTTATTTTCATGTTTTGGTTAAACTGGAGGAGGTACATGTAAAAGTCATAGTCTTTAAAATGAGTTTAGATTCATTTTATATTAATTTTGATTTAATTTGAAAGTATGAACTAATTAGTATATTCTAATCAGTTTTAATCCTTCATTCTTTGTCTATATTTTAGATCCTCACATGCGTTCAATAGATTTTCTAAAATTGTCTTAAGTTTGTTGTTTTTTATGCGATGGTCTCCGACTACATATATACAATACATATTTGATTAAGAATCTTTCAAAGTAATAATTTATAATTTTTCTTTTGAAAATAATCACTACTGAATATATGATTTATTAACTATTTTTATACGATTATAAAGATTATGATAACCATTTTTCAACAATTGTCATAAAAGTACATATGTGGACATAGATACTCCATTCATTGATTTAAGAAAAAAATGAAAAGAAAAACAATAATTCGATGAAAAAAAATCGAAAATAACTAAAATACGATCGATGGTAGTTTCCTAAACAAGATCAAATGTGTGTATAGGACGAGAGGAACAAACTTAAAACCACAATTTCGTTATTCATTATTAAATAATATTTTCATCGTTTCATTGTATGCGTAATATTGGTTTACAAGTATAACACATTTACTCAATATCTTCGTTATAAGATGACATATTTCGTACTGTTATAATTCTGAACCATGTAATTAAAAAGATATAAATTGCTTCAATTTATATCCACTATTATAATTTGAATAAAATTAAGTTCAAAATTTTTAAAAAAATTTCATGTTTGAATTTTGTAAATAAAAAAATATATTAAAGAAAAAAACTACACTAAAATGCTCGACTGCATTTCTTGGAGGTTCACTATAACCGAAGTCGATGAGTGTTTTAATGTTGTAACACAATTGAAAAAATAAATATTTGTTTTATTACCTTATATTTCAAGAGATTATATTATTTTCCCAAATCAACAAAAACCAGTTATTTATACATTAAAATCATATAACAAATGAATTATTATTATTTTTATTTGAAAATAACTGCTGTTTTTTGTTTTAAATTTTGTTAATGAATGATGTTTTCAGCTCTTTTTATGGAATATTATCATTCTTCTTATTTTATCTTCAAATAAATTACATTAATATTAATATATTTACAAAGTGTAAAAAGAAGGTACTTATTTAGAAAGTAAGACGATTTTAATAAATTACTTGAATAAGTTATATCTTTATTGTCATTCTTAATTTATCAGAAAAACCTTAAGTTGCATTTTATTGGATGGAAGAAGTGAAATTTAATTTTTATAGTGTTTGAATTTTATAATTGTAAAAAAATTAATTGAGGTTATTTATTATTTGAAATTTTAATTTAAAATAAAAATAAAATCTCAAAAGCGTGTCTTATTAATTTTATGTTGCCTCCAAAACGAATAATGTAACAGTATAATATTTGTATTCTTAGAATTTCGTAGAGACGGTAATTAAAAAAATTATTTGTTAAATTTTTTATCGAATTCCTCAATAATGACCTTGAGAAAATGGCATAGTGCAGGCCACGAAAATGTCCAGCTTCATTGGTCCCACATCGCCTTTCACCCAACAAGAAACCTCAATATTTTAATTTTATTTGAATAATAAAATAAATATAAATAAAAGACAGAGAGAGAGAAAGACGCAGCAACTCTCTGTGAAGGAAAGAGAAGCTAAAACTTGTTTTCCGTATAATCAAATATTATAAATAAATATATAATGAATAATTGTGTACAGTGGCTGTCCTCTTATTACCGATTTCTTCAAAAGTCATTGAGAAGAGAAAGAGAGAGAAACCTGAGTGAAGTTGCTCCATACCTTTGTTTTGTTCTTCTTTATCGTTTTCTTCAGCTTCTAATTTTAGCCTCTTCTTCTTCTTTCTCACAATTGTCGAACTTCAAAACTACCGTTCTCTGCTGTCCGATCTGACTCACTGAGTTCCTTCCTCTGCTCCACTCGGATGAGTTAGACAGGAAGATCGCTCCGCATTAATCGCCATGGTAAATTCCGATTAATCTCTCTATATTCTCTCTCGCCATATTTTCCTTTGACTCCTTCAGCTGCTTCGTTGAATCTGTGTGACTTTGATTTCTTTTTATTTATTATTTTTTTTAATTCTTCCCTGTGACTATGATTTGTTTGGCGGATTTTTTTGTTTATAGTTTATTTGTTTCCCGGCGTTTGGATGATTATTCGTATAAATATTTTTATTTATTGTGGTGAGAGCCGTGCTAGTCGATCCGCGCATTACTTCTAGAAGATCTTGTGAAATGGAGCTCGGGGAATATGGAGGGTTGATCAATAAGATTGGGGTAATTGTAGGCAGGCAGTGTTTTTACGTTATTTGATGGCTTAGTTGCTTGGAAATACTATATGCTGAATTTAATCAGAGTTTTACGACATAGATTGAATGTTAGATTGGCTGTTGGAGGGGAGTTGAATAAGAAGAAAGAAATGAAGGGACTCTTTATTCAGCATATTTCCCTATGAATACTTGGACGGAAATTAAAATAAACGAGGTGAAGGTCGTAAGATTTACATGTTTGTTTAAAAAGGGAACTACCTGGTATTGATTCAATACTGATTATCATGGCCGTTTTGGGGGAAAAGAAGGGTGGCATGAGATTTGTGGTATCTTCAAAGCTTGTAAAAAGTGCCTTGAACTATGTTATAAGTGAGGTTTCTTGCCATTGAATATATATAGATAAATAGCTAGCTTAGCTAGGATGATTTGGTATCAAGGGGAAAACAATAGAAATAAGCCCATCCTACTTAAGTAAAAGACTTTTGATATACAGTCATTATCTTGAAATTCTGAATATATTTACAAGAATTTGATCATTCATTTGTGGCACTTCAAGAAATTTAAAATATATTGACAAAACACTGAGTCATGTCTGAAGGCATCACTTTGGCACTTGACTGTTGCTTGACTATCAATGATTGTGATAGCTCACAGCTGCATGGTGGTCTGGTCACATGATTTGGGTATGACAACAACTTTGGTGAATGCCAATATTATTGCTTTTCTTTTCCCATAGTACTTTTTGACAGAAAAGAAAATTATATCAAATGATAACCACCCAAGCCCCTCCCTTCCCTATCATATCACCGTCCTCGCTGACCGTAAGAGTCAATGTCTTGGCAGCAGCTACATTTTATGATGCTTTAAACTGGATTTATGATCAGCCCCTCCATAGATAAGTCTTCTTGAGATTCTTGAAACGAATTCTGATACTAATTTTTTAATACCGAAGCACATGGGAAACCTTCCTTAAAGCTAGCTGTCAGAGGGGGAGAATCAATCAACTTCACCACTCAGCTGCACATTTGATATACTTAATGTGAAACTTAGACCTAGTAATTTTTAAACTCATACTTAGAAGTTAGAGCATCTGAAGCAGAAACATTCTTCGAGTTTTAGATTCTGGAATGTTGGACACGTTTCAGACACTGAAACATATAACTAAACCCTCTTTATTCGGCTTCCACGTGAGAAAATGGTGATGGATATTCGAGGACATGAGTATAACAATAAGATATTTGTATGTAATTTATTTTTTTTAAATTTTAAAACGTGAGTTAAAAATGTAATATAAAATATTAAGAACAATGCTTGTTTATATGTTTTTGTGAGGGTCATAATCACAGCAAGGTCCTTATACAATAAATCAGAATATACAAATCTTGATTATTATTTTAAATCTTTTATTATGTTTCTTTATATATATATATGTATGTATGTATGTATGTATGTATGTATGCATATATGTAGAGAGAGAGAGAGAGCCATTTTCATATGATAGTGAGAGGAATAAATATTGACCATTATATTTTATTATAAATGGTCAAGATTGATACATATAATAAGTATGTGACTTTTTTAAGAATCACATGACTTTTAAAAACTTTTAATCTTTGTCATTCATGTATAGTTGTATGACCTAGAATCTTATTCTCACTATATATATATTTAAACATGAAACATCTCAAGAACTTTTCTTGTTGTGATAAATGAAAACAATTAAAAATAGACCATTAGATATATTTGATTGGTATATATGAAAAGAAAAATGTACATGACATTTTTAACTAGCTATGTGACTACTAATTAACTTTTACTCTTCACTATCGAGGTATTGTTGTATGACCCAATCTTATAGTTATCATTTACCATGACTGACAAGGATTCTCTCTCTCTCTATGTGTGTGTGTGTTTGTGTCTATTTGTATGCATGTAAGCTGTGCGTAGTGTGTATCTATGTCATGTCCACTTTCCATGTTGGAGTCCTTGGTTCATAGCTTACAACACTATCTATGATGATTAACATTTTAATCCATAATTTGCACATAATCTTCCCGAAATTGTGAAATTGCTTGCAATGATCAATTCCCAACAATGTTGTGAAACTCGAGGATTGGAAAAGGGATAAAAACTCGTAACTCGACTCATAAGAGTTACTAGTATATGAAAAATTATGTTCATAAACATGTGCATTCATTAAAATTAATATAGATGATAAAAGTAACTCATACATAATAATAAGTCTTTAAGTAGTAAGATTCAATACATAACACAACTAAAAATAGGTTCATAATTCATAAAATGTTCATGCACAAAACAACTAATAAATTCATAAATGTTTAATACAAACAAACTGTCCAAGGAAATCCTTCATATTAAACGCATGATAACCATTGTTCTCCACCACATGATCTTCATTTTCATTAATGTCTTCTCCATGACCTTCATCATTATCAGCAATTGGAGGAACCTCCAAATTATCCATAGGTGTAACAACACTACCTCTACTAGCATCTTCATCTTTTCTAACTTCAACTAGGATTCATCTGAAGCATCTAAACTTGAATTTGCTTCATTCTCTGCCACAATCTATTTGTCATCAGAAGCAATATCATCAATGTTATAGTCTTTTGTTTTCCTAACATCCTTTTTTCTTTTGCAATCTTGAATTAGCCATCACAAACACCACATCGTTCATGGTCTTTTGGTGTAAACGATTTCTTTTCTTGGTGTGGACCTAAATAATTATAAAATTAATTAACACATCATATTAGTCTCACAAAGATAATTATAAGATCAATTTCATAAATGTAAATTCTTACCCTCTCAAAAGCACTCTAATTATGCTCATAACTGGATGAACTACAAGTCAAACTCAATATTCTAATTTCAAATCTTTGTAATTCCAAATGTTTATCACCATATAATTCCCACCATTGTGATGGAATTTTGGTTTTGAGTGCATGTTGACCTATCAGACTACCGAAAAATCCAGACTTGCTCTTGAAACTCTCAATTTAGCATCAATCTTAGTAATCTTATCAATGTCTCCCACCAACCTATCCAAACAATCATACATTCCATGTTTCACCTCATAATCAACTTTAAAGTCAACATCATAGTGCAACATGTGATTAAGGTAATAGCTTGCAACATGCAATGGCTTATGCAATTGATTGTCCCATCTTTGATCAATGATTTTCGAAAGGAGAGTGTTGCTAAGTAAGATAAAAATAAACAAATAAATCTCCCAACAAAGTCTATATTTCCAAAAAATATTAGAAAATCAAATATAATAAAGGTAATTAGTTATTATTATTACCTCTTACTAATTCCATTGAAAAGACATTGTATTTTTTCTTTAACAATATCCATTTCTTCATAAATAAATCCGATGGGTGGTTTCTCATTTGAATACACCATGTGTAACACCTTAATTAGGGGAAGAGCACCCCTCAAGCAATTCAAAATATTTTTCCAAAATCCCTTATCCAATGTCAAATTTTCCACAAATCCTCCATCTCTAGTCTTTAGAAATTGACTAGATGGTCACCCCTTGGATGTGAACATCCTAATACTCTTCATATTGGTCCTTATCCTGGGTGGGGTAGTTTTTTCTTTAAGCAATAATGGGCCTTCAAACCCTGCCATCAGAAGATGAGAAGGATAGACACGACCCAACGGTCCCCCGATTAAACGAGCAACACCACATACTCGCTCTGATCCTCGCCGCTTGCAATTGGTGCTATGCGTCAACTCGATTTCTCCTCCATGCTCGTTGAATCGTGCGAGTTTGCAATTTTACTTGCGATTTTCACAACACTGTTTCCCAATATTTATTTATTTATGGATCTAACATTTTGTTATGATATATTTTTTTATTTTATTTTGTTCATTATATTTCCATTGCTAATTATTATTCTTGCTGTTGAAATAAAATGAACTAATGAAGTTAAATGTGGTATACATGCTTCTATAAACTCAATCCATAGGGTTGGCAATGCCATTTATGACCAGAGCACATTTGCTTGTATGCCTTTTCTCTTGAACTACTTGGTTACGTATTAGCTACTTCAACACTTGGTTACTTTAGATAACTACTATATCTTTAATTTTTGTGCAAGCCTTGTGGGAAATATTAGCTTCAAGGAGAGATTATATAAGTTTTAGCAAATAACATATATTTTTTAAATACCTATTTTATTCTAAAAATTAATATATTATGTTTTGATATATGTGGAGTGGCAGTACTGTTTCCCTGATTTAATATTTTTTGCTGTGGATGTTGAATACATTTGTCTTTGCAGTCTGCACCAGTGAATATTATTGTAGGTTCTCATGTCTGGATTGAAGATCCAGCACAGGCATGGGTTGATGGAGAAGTTTCTAAAATCAATGGTGAAGAAGTCCATGTTCGCACCACATCTGGGAAAATTGTGAGTCAAACTGTCTGTACTGTGTATTTGTGAGATTCTTTGCAATTGTTTTTGCAGTACTCCTGTGTCGTTCTTACCGTGTTAAATCACTTTCAGAAATTAAATATTTATTTTTCATTTACTATATATTATGTTACAGAATTCCAACTTTGTTATCTATATCCTATCTGTTTGACCTGTAATAAAACGAGTTATACTAGGCCTCACTATCATGATTGGTTAAGTCTGGAAATCTGGTTGCAGGTTGTAAAAAATATCTCAAAGGTTCTTCCCAAGGATAATGAGGCCCCTCCTGGAGGTGTAGATGACATGACAAAATTGTCTTACTTGCATGAACCAGGCGTTCTGCACAATTTGGCAGCTAGATATGAACTCAATGAAATCTATGTAAGATTGTAAAGTATCTATTATTTCATTTGTTACTACGACTGAGATTGTTTATGTTACTTAAGAATTGACACATATGAATGATACAATCATGCTACTCCTCCATCATCATTGCAGACATATACTGGAAATATCCTGATTGCTATAAATCCTTTTCAAAGGTTACCGCATCTATATGATACTCACATGATGGAACAATACAAAGGAGCTGCTTTTGGAGAATTGAGTCCCCATGTTTTTGCAGTTGCAGATGTTGCATACAGGTGACTGATAGATGCCTTTCATTTTCTGTTTTATTCTTTTTGTATGGTTTATTAACGTCCACTGTTTGTATTCATCAGGGCAATGATTAACGAGGGGAAAAGCAACTCAATTCTGGTTAGTGGTGAGAGTGGGGCTGGAAAGACAGAGACAACAAAAATGCTTATGCGGTATCTTGCTTATCTTGGGGGTCGATCTGGAGTAGAAGGGCGTACAGTTGAACAACAAGTTCTAGAAGTATATATAGTTTCATTTTTCTTGTTTTGGTCACCTCATCTTTTTTTTAGCCTTACATTATATTATTGCATTTTGTTCTAGATAGATTTTGTTAGTTACGTAGGGTGTTAAAAAAGTGTGGAAATGGTTTCCTCATCCTTGTCTCTGTATTTTGCAGTCTAATCCAGTCCTAGAAGCATTTGGCAATGCCAAAACTGTTAGAAACAACAACTCAAGGTGAGTGTCAATAGCCATATGGTATATCAAGTAAAATGAAAATTATCATAAATTTGTTAGGCAAAGTGATTGTGATTATGTTACTTCATATATAGAGAGAGGGAGAAGAAAGTGTGATATATCAGTTTGGTTTGTAATTAGCTAAATTCTATTTACTCTTAGAATTGTGTGTTGTTTGTCCGCTATATGTTGAACTGAGTAGTAAAAGAAGACGTATTACATCTTTTTTTTTTGTTCAATAAAGACATATTACATCATATAACATGGTGCTTGCCATATTTCCCCGGTTGAGATGCAGTCGATTTGGTAAATTTGTTGAGATACAATTTGACAACAAGGGAAGAATATCTGGGGCAGCTATACGGACATATTTGCTTGAAAGGTCCCGTGTCTGTCAAATTTCAGATCCTGAAAGAAATTACCATTGCTTTTACCTTCTATGTGCTGCACCAGCTGAGGTAAAATGTTATTTTTCGATGTTGTAATGTTTCCTTATCTCTGTCACAAAGATTGGCTCCTATGTTAAATTGTTAATATATTCATATTTAATCATGTTGACACTATTTTACAGGAAAAAGAGAAATATAAACTGGGAAGTCCTAGCTCCTTTCATTACTTAAATCAATCCAACTGCTATGCACTGGATGGAGTGGATGATACTGAGGAATATCTTGCAACTCGAAGGGCAATGGATGTTGTTGGAATAAGTGAGGAGGAGCAGGTTAGTCTCTCTGAATCCTAGTTCTTATTAACGTGAGACTTTTATGATTGCTTTAATGATATGGCCCTGTATTGCAGGAGGCCATTTTTAGAGTTATTGCAGCAATTTTGCATCTTGGAAACATTGAATTTGCAAAAGGAGAGGAGATTGACTCTTCTGTCATTAAGGATGAGAAGTCTAGGTTCCATCTTAATGTTACTGCTGAACTTCTAAAGTATGCCCAACATAATCCTTTTATGCATTACTGCATTATCATTTTATCAATGTAGATGCATTTTAACATAACATTCTTGTAGGTGTGATTGTAAGAGCTTGGAAGATGCACTTATCAAGCGTGTGATGGTAACGCCAGAGGAGGTTATTACAAGAACCCTTGATCCTGTTGCAGCTGTTGGTAGCAGGGATGCATTAGCTAAAACCGTTTATTCTCGTTTGTTTGATTGGTAATGAACCTTTAGATACTGCTTTAATTTACAAAATAGATCCTCTCTCACATTGATATGCTGGAGTTGAAAAGGTCCAAAACTGAGATCTATTATGTAAAAGAACCTAAATAATTTTATTCTTACCAAATGACTGTTTATTTACCTATATTTGACACATTTAATTTGAATATCAATTGTGAATTTTATTTGCCTGCTTTAAATTACTTTAGAATTATGGTAATCACATTTATAATTGAAATAACCATGCATTAACATTCTGGAATTATTTGTTGTTAACGACATGTGTGATTGGACCAAATTTGTTCTATATTTCTTTTTTATGGTGTCATACTCTGACAAATTCTCATCATTGCTTCCAGGCTTGTGGAGAAGATTAACAATTCGATTGGACAAGATCCAAATTCAAAATCTATTATTGGAGTTCTTGATATCTATGGGTTTGAAAGTTTTAAATTCAATAGGTAAGCTAGTGATTTCATCTAGCACTTACAGTTTTATATTTAGCCTTGTTGTATCTGACAAATTTCTTTTACTTAGTTTTGAGCAGTTCTGTATTAATTTTACAAACGAGAAGCTGCAACAACATTTTAATCAGGTTTGGTAATTTCTGGTTTGAATTTGTGGTATATATTCTATAATTTTTTTCCCTTTGGTAACTGAGTGGTTTTTAATCCCGAATGGTTGCAGCATGTCTTTAAAATGGAACAAGAAGAATACACCAAAGAAGAGATTAATTGGAGTTACATAGAATTTGTTGACAACCAAGATGTTTTGGATTTAATAGAAAAGGTATTTTGCTGTTGCTGCCTTATGACCACTTATACTCTCTTTATTTTCGTACTCAATAAATTCAGGTAGTGATGATTTTAATATTCAATCTTTTGCAGAAACCTGGAGGAATAATTGCTCTTCTTGATGAAGCCTGGTATGCAGCTGGGAGTGACTTCATTGTTAATTTAATATTGTTTTTGGGCTAAATAGAAGCTACATGCATTTTCTGAAGTTACTTTCTCTTACTATCTCATTTTCATACCTGTATGCTATTTCCAATCTGTTTAGAGTAGGACATATATAATAATATTTAATATCAGGCATTGCTTAAACTCTCTAATTTGGTTGGACTCATTAGCCTCCCTGGTGATACAGTATGTTTCCAAAGTCTACACATGAAACATTTGCTCAGAAATTGTATCAGACATTCAAAAACAACAAGCGCTTCATCAAACCTAAACTTTCTCGGACTAGTTTTACCATATCCCATTATGCAGGGGAGGTAAATATATTTGCTCATTCTTTCATTATATGTTCCCTTTTATTACTTTCTAAATATTTTTTGTTGCTTGAATGTTTTTCTTCCTTCTTTTTGACATTATTTTTTCTTTGTCCAGGTGACATATCTAGCTGATATGTTTCTTGACAAAAACAAAGATTATGTAGTGGCAGAACATCAGGATTTGCTCATAGCCTCAAAATGCTCATTTGTGGCTGGTCTATTCCCCCCTTCTCCGGAGGAGTCTTCAAAATCATCAAAGTTCTCTTCAATAGGATCTCGCTTCAAGGTATTATTATTTTTTACTACTCTTCCTTAATTCTCTTATGCTTTATTACCAGTCTTTGACATTCCTGTATGAGATATATGGAATTTTGTTTTCATGTTATGCATGTAGTAAATGACACATTTCTGAAACATGCAGCTGCAACTTCAATCTTTGATGGAGACCCTGAATTCAACAGAACCTCACTATATCAGATGTGTGAAGCCAAATAATGTTCTCAAGCCAGCTATTTTTGAAAATCTCAACATTATCCAACAATTGCGTTGTGGTGTGAGTATATCACGGTCTTTCTTTGTCTTTGTTGCATTTATATAATTGACAATAGAAGGGATAATATCTTTCTCACCTGTTTACACTTGGTGATTGTTTGTCTGATTGTCATTTGCTTTAGGGTGTTCTTGAGGCAATTAGAATCAGCTGTGCTGGATATCCTACCAGACGAACCTTCTATGAATTTCTAAACCGATTTGGTGTTCTTGCCCCTGAAGTTCTGGACGGAAAGTAATATATCTCATTTCTGGGCTTTTTTAATCTTTGAATTGGAAAAGTGCTCTGTATTTGAGTCCCCTCTTTACTTTTGTCTCTACTTATGCGTTAATTGTTTTTACTTGTTCCTTCTCAGCTATGATGTGAAGGTTGCTTGCCAAATGATCCTGGATAAAATGGGTATGAAAGGCTATCAGGTGACACTCCTTTGTCCTTACAACTTTATCTGTTGACAATGGTGTTTGGGAGGGTCAGTTTTAGGAAAGAGGATCAGTGAGCCGTGCTCTACTATTTTTCTAAATAAATGTCACCTTGCATATGTGATTTGTTTTTTTAAGCATGGACATGTTGAAATATTAAAATAACCAACTATCTCTGAAGACTCAAGAGGCTTAAGGAGCTTCTGAAACAACTTCATGCTAATTCTTTGTAGACTATCCAGGGAATTTTTTTTACTTAAAAGACCAAATAGAAGTAAAAGCTTATTGGCATATCTGCTTGTCGATCCAGTTTGTAACTTCTTCATAGTTTCTTGTAACCTCAAGTAAATTCTGATCTTCTTAATTGGAAAATTGCTTTACTTTTTATTTCATGATTATTACGTTTTCAACTTTAAACCAAATGGAAGGAAGTCCTTGTGTGAATGAATTTTATATACACTATGTAATCATGAGATTTATGATGGTTTACCAGATAGGAAAGACAAAGGTTTTCCTAAGAGCTGGCCAGATGGCTGAACTGGATGCAAGAAGAGCAGAGGTTCTTGGAAATGCTGCTAGAGTCATCCAGAGGCAAATACGTACCCATATTGCACGCAAGGAATTCATTGAATTGCGCCGAGCTGCAATATGTTTGCAATCTAATTTGCGAGGTATCGTTATTCCCTACTTCTCTCTAATATGTTTTCTTTGTTTTTTATTGCTTCTTTGTTTGGTAGTTCATTACCTTAACCGCATGTTTGGGATGAACTAAATTTTTAGAACAAAAATAGTTCTTTTTTTCATCCTTCAAAATTTCTCTTGGCGACATTTTAATAGTAAGCTGTCTTGAAGCAAGATGAACTGATTCAGACATACTTTGAGACAATCTCTTGATTGAACAAGCTGTTGGTATTGGTATGTGTATAAATAGTAGTGGTGACGTCTTAGGTCTGTCTGCAAATGCCAAATCCACCAAATGTGAGAATTGTCCATCTTTTCCCTAATAATAGTTGAGTGGGAAAGAGCTAAAGGGAAACGTGGACACACTAACAAATTGGGCTTGCTATCAAATTTAAGTCTTGCTTCTTTGGTCATTAAGCCTATGTTCCATAAATCCCCTGTTTGTATACTGTGTTAGTGTTCATGGCATTCTAAAATTCACGCAGCCTTAAATCAGTTGGGATTTCTCCCAATGTAGGTTTCTTTTTCATGGTTTGGTCTTGTATAACCTACTCTCAATCTGATTCTGATTCTTATGGTGCTTTTCAATAACAAATAGGAATATTGTCCCGGAAACTTTATGAGCAGTTGCGGCGTGAAGCAGCAGCTGTAAAAATGCAGAAGAACTTCAAAGGATACATTGCCAGGAAATCATACTTAAAAGCACGATCATCTGCAATTGTATTACAGACAGGTCTAAGGGCTATGAAAGCTCGTGATGAATTTAGATTTAGAAAGCAAACAAAAGCTGCAATTTACGTGCAGGTGCCCTTGTTGATCTTCTTCATTGTTAGACTATTGAGAAAATGAACCGTGCAACCTTTTTACATGCCTTACCATAATGATTTTTTTCTGTTAATCTCTGCAGGCTCATTTGCGTCGGCTATTTGCATACTCGTACTATAAACAATTGCAAAAGGCTGCAGTTGTTACTCAATGTGGATGGAGGAGAAGGGTTGCTAGAAGGGAACTTAGAATGCTTAAAATGGTATGAATAATAGTTTCTCTGTTATGGTGTACTCAGTCTTTTTTGAAAAGGCGCCTTACAAGTAATATTTTGTGTAATTGCATTCAGGCTGCAAGAGAAACTGGGGCTCTCAAAGAAGCTAAGGACAAACTAGAAAAGCGTGTAGAAGAACTTACTTGGCGTTTGCAAATTGAGAAGCGTTTGAGAGTAACTTCATTATCATATATTTACATATATTTTCATTTCCATGTTATTTATTGATATTATGTTGCAACTTTTAATACCATAAACTTATCTTATTTTAACTTATTGCAGACTGATTTGGAAGAAGAAAAGGCACAAGAAATTGCCAAGTTACAGGATGCTTTGCATGCAATGCAAATACAAGTCGAAGAAGCAAATGCCAGGGTCATCAAAGAGCGAGAGGCGGCAAGAAAGGCCATCGAAGAAGCACCTCCAGTTATTAAGGAGACTCCTGTTCTAATTCAAGATACTGAAAAGATTACTTCTTTATTGGCTGAAGTCAGTAGTTTGAAGGTAGGCAAATGATCATCATATTGACAAATGACAATACATCAGTAACTTCTTAAGTCATAGCATTTTCTGATATGAATTATTTATAAATATGTTGTAAAAATTTTTAAAGAGCCCAATGGATTTTTTTGTACAAATGCCTCCACTTTTTGTATCCTTTAACTTTGTTTCTGCTTGGTTCTCTTAAATTAATTTCAATAATCTTTCAAAACATTTTAATGAGATGTGAACGTAGTAATTACAAATCATATGCTGAATTTCTCCCAGCTCATCCTACAGTCCGAGTTCTACTTAAATTGGAGTTTTTTTACATGATAGTTGTGGGGCACTATACATATTTACAATGAATAATTGGAAATTTATTGAGTACCCTTATTTAATCTCTGACACAGGAATCACTGCAATTGGAAAAAGAGGCTAAAGAAGAGGCAAGAAAAGCTCAGGTTGAGGCTGAAGCTAGAAATAAAGAGATGGCTAAAAAGGTTGAAGATTCTGACCGGAAAGTGGATCAACTTCAAGAATTGGTTCAAAGGTTAGTAAAGTTTGAGGAGAAAAAACGATCTATACAGTTATGTATGAACACTTGTTCCATAGTTTAAAATTATTTCAAAAAAATGGATTAATAGTTCAGTTTCTAATGACATCCCAAATGTATCACATTTAAGAAGTAACAACTAAGTGTTAGATATAAAGGCATTCATGTTCTTTCTCTGCCCCCATTCTTCTAAATTTGAAAAGGAGGAAAAATGAAACTCAAGGACTTATAGGCGAGCTTGTGCATTATCTACACCAGTCTAATGAGATTTTGTGAGGAGGCTTGTTAGCTACATCCTCATTCCTTCGCAAGCGACTTCAGCTTTTGAATAGTTGGTTTATGATATGAAGTCTAAATATTTTGAATATCATAGTTAACTATCAACCAACCCTGCAATGCACCTACAAAATACTCCTATCATAGTTCATCTTCAACTGTTTATCTGCCATTTTCTTGCATCAGTTCTTCATGTCTATAACGGTTTTTTTTGCCATTGAATACATTATACAGTTATATTTTCCTATTAATAACCATCTATACTACCTTGATTTCTATCATGTAGATTGGAGGAGAAAATTTCCAATGCAGAGTCAGAAAATCAAGTTCTTCGCCAGCAAGCACTGGCTGTATCACCAACTGGAAAATCTCTGTCGGCAAGACCAAGGACAGTTATTATTCAGGTAAGAGAATAAAATACATTGTCATTACTTGACATTATAGCATATGAAGAGATTCACAATGAGATTTCATGCGCAATATGCAGCGGACACCTGAAAATGGAAGTGCTCTAAATGGTGAAGCAAAAATTGAATCGGTAAGAACACTGTATATAAGTATATATCAACAATTATCTTTGGTGTGAAGATTTTTTTTTTTTAATTTGTTGAATTCTCAACTTCTGCGTGTTTCAGAATATGGCTCTTGCTGTATCTAATGTGCGTGAGCCCGAATCTGAGGGAAAACCACAGAAATCTCTCAATGAGAAGCAGCAAGTGAGTGGCTACATATATTCATTGATTTATCTGAATCTGTTACAAATATTTAAAGTCAATTTTTATATTTAAATCCTCCCCCCTCGTTCAAGTTAACTTGTCTTAAAAATTTCATTTTCTTGTTCAGGAAAATCAAGACTTATTGATTAAGTGCATATCTCAAGATTTGGGATTTTCTGGCGGCAAGCCTGTGGCTGCATGTGTCATATATAAATGTCTTCTTCATTGGAGGTCATTTGAAGTTGAAAGGACAAGTGTATTTGACCGGATCATTCAAACGATAGCTTCAGCTGTTGAGGTAACTTAATATTTGGGATTACTTGTATTTAGGACACAGTGCTTTTGCATTTAAAAGTACCTGGGTCAATTTCTGAAATACCAAAAATATGTTACTAACAGTGAATTCTGCACCATTGAAGGCCCAGGATAATACAGATGTATTGTCTTATTGGTTGTCGAATACATCTACTTTGTTGTTGCTACTCCAACGCACTCTTAAAGCTACTGGAGCTGCTAGCTTAACACCCCAACGGCGGAGAACAACATCATCTTCTCTGTTTGGAAGAATGTCTCAAGTATGAGGCAACTGCATATCCTTTGTGGAGAAAACATTATCAGTTTATGTCTATTTCATTTATCTTACAATTTTGGTTGCCTTCTGTGATTGCAGGGGCTAAGGGCATCTCCCCAAAGTGCTGGACTGTCATTTCTAAATGGTCGAGGTCTTAATAGACTGGATGATTTACGACAAGTAGAAGCAAAATATCCAGCACTGCTGTTTAAGCAGCAGCTTACTGCCTTCCTTGAAAAAATATATGGAATGATACGAGACAACCTAAAAAAGGAGATATCTCCATTACTTGGACTGTGTATACAGGTGATATGTCATTTTTTGGGGAGTAGTAGGGAGGAAATAAAAATTGTGAAAGTCTAATTGGTCTAGGGGCTTAAGCAATTAACAAATCGTGTAGGTTTAAATGTTATTTTTTAAGTGAATGTCATCTTATATTTATATTAGTTGTACAAGTACAAGAATAACAATTAATATATATTCGAAATAACAAAATATATATTTTTTATATTAGACATGCAGACACCGAGCGTATAGACTTTTATAATTTTTATTTCCACCGCACTACTCCTTTGTTAATTGCAAATGAAATAAATTGTTCACTGGCAATCCGTTAATCAGTTGTTTACTTTTTTGCACTCCTTTGGTCGAGCTACCCAGTAATTAACAAGGTTAACACTCTGGGTGTTTTTATTTGTTTATTTATCTTGTCTGTGATAAAAACGATTGCAGGCTCCAAGAACCTCACGGCAGAGTTTAGTTAAAGGACGCTCACACGCAAATGCAGTTGCCCAGCAAGCTTTAATTGCTCACTGGCAAAGTATTGTGAAAAGCTTAAACAATTGTCTGAAGATAATGAAAGCAAACTATGTGAGTCTCACTTTCAATTTCTGTATTTACACTGTCTGAGCATGGATATGTCATCTTAACCAACCAAATACTGGTTTAACAGGCGCCTCCTTTCTTGGTCCGAAAAGTGTTCACTCAGATATTCTCATTCATCAATGTTCAATTATTCAATAGGTAATCCCACTTTCTCCTTGCATTGCATGTCATATTGTGAAATGCAGACTTTTTCATCATATACTTAATCAGACTCTTTCATGGACTTAATATGATCATCGCTGCAGTCTTCTGTTGCGTCGGGAGTGTTGTTCGTTCAGCAATGGGGAGTATGTAAAAACAGGCCTTGCTGAGTTAGAACAGTGGTGCGTTGAGGCAACAGAGGAGGTGTGAAACAGACAGCTATATCAGATCTTTCTGTACTTTTTCCATTTTTAAATCTTAACCTGAATCTTTCTGTACAGTACACTGGCTCTGCTTGGGGTGAACTGAAACATATCAGGCAGGCTGTTGGATTCCTGGTAAGAGTTACTCCTATACAAATTCTAATTCAATACATTATTGATTGATTCTGATACGTCTGACTCTCATTTTTCATTCTCAGGTGATACATCAAAAACCCAAAAAGTCCCTGAATGAAATTACAAAGGAGCTTTGTCCTGTGGGTGCCTTCTTCCTTTCTGTCAACTATTTTAGAGCTCACACTTGATAATGTTTCTCTTACTAAGTCTAATATTCTTTTGATACAGGTTCTCAGCATACAACAGTTATACAGGATAAGTACAATGTACTGGGATGACAAATATGGCACTCATAGTGTGTCTTCAGACGTAAGTTTTCAGTGCTTACTGGTTGAGTATGTACATCGTGTGAACAGTTCCCAAGGTGGAACACCTGCAGTGTGATAAATCTCAAACCATCTCTCGGATTCTGTACAGGTTATAACAAACATGAGAACTATGATGTCCGAGGACTCTAATAATGCTGTCAGCACTTCTTTCCTATTAGATGATGACTCGAGGTATGCTATCAACTGCAGCAAACAATTTAAAGTTTGGTTACTCGTCTTGGTCTTTACTGTGACATTTCTACTTAAACCTTGAATATGGATGCAGCATTCCATTTTCGGTGGATGACATTTCCAAATCAATGCAACAAGTAGAAGTAGCAGACGTGGATCCTCCTCCAATTATACGTGAGAACTCAGGATTTGGGTTCTTACTAGCAAGGTCAGAATGATGCAAATAGCTGGTGATTATTGCCTCTGATGCTCCTTCTCGTGGCTATTTCCGGGGTATTGCACCAAGGTGCTGGTGCCAAGCTGTGCATAAAAATTTCGTTGTGCTTACATGTATAGTATATTTTAGCCAACTCAGGCCTCTAATATTGGTTTGTTGCCTGGGTTAATTCATTTTTACCCCTCAAGTTTCATCGACACGAGGGATTTTCTTAAGAAGCCATTGTCACTATTGATGCGAGTCATGTGACAAATGGCGGTCATAGCTAAAGGCTGGTGGCCAGGCATTCTGTCACACCTGCCAAGGTTCTTTCCTCATTTGGTTGGTTTTCGAGTGTTATAGGTGGATGCAATTAGTGACTCCCATGTATTTTATAGGTGGTGGGCGAATTTGTTTCACGAGATTGTTTTTTGTATTTATTTGTGCAATATTCTTTCTTTCTTTTTTCAAATATTTAAACTTTAAGGTAGTTTTTTTAGCCACCGAGTTATGATGGAAGATGACTCAGTGCACTTGTACAGACTTGAGGTCATTTATTTGAGTTGCATTTTTTTAAAGAGTTAACTGTATCCTAAATATGTTGAAAGCTACTTCTAGGAATACTGTTATGTCGAATATCAAAGAAGATTTCATCTTGAAATGAAATTTATGTCTAGAAGAGCGTAATCACTTTCTGCATTCTTCTCCATGAAAATGTTTATGCGATATTCATACAAGTAACTGATGTTATTGGCTGGTATTTGAAGCATATTTTTTATGGAAGCAGCAAGACATTAAAGAAGCAATAACTGAATAAGCATTGTCCAGTAGTTATAGCTGAACCCCTTGCATACTGTGGGAAGGTTATGTATTATTTTAATCCTTCTCCGATAATTCTCTTAATGCTAAATTATGCTGGCTTTGAAATTCAGTATTGGAACAAGGTTATTCATTTGCTAAACCATAGATATAATACACTACAAATTGTCGTGAAGGTCTTCACTCTCCCATATCAGTTACACATTCTTCACTCCCCTATATCAGTTACCCTTGTACAAAAATAATGCAAACATCTTTATCTTTAAATGATGAAATGCTAACATTTTCATATTTTATATCTCTTACTTTATAAATGATATAAATTTTAGAATAACTTGTAATATAAAAAGTTAAGTCACTAATATTTTACTATAAAATTTAGTTTAAATTTTTTGTCAAAGTAAATATTCATCCATAAAACATTTACTATTTTATAGTGCAAGTCACTAATAAAATTTAAAAAATATTTTTTTTTAAATTGACACTGCCAACTTTGTATTTCTGCTCCCTCACTCCCATGGGCCATGGTGGGACGTCCCTCCTACTAAAATATTCCCCAATCACACGGACAAATTCTTCCTGCACCTTAATACACGCTTCCTGCACCCTAATACAAATTTTTTAATTCCATAAATACCCCAGCACACTCATCCGGTTCATACGGGCAAAAAAATAAGAACCGGATGACACCCCCATCCGGTTCACATTTCAAAAAAAATGACAACCGGATGAGTATGTCATCCGGTTGTCATTTCAAAATAAAATGACAACTGGATGACACCCCCATCCGATTGTCATTTTAACTTCATCTGTTTTCAAATCTTTGATTAATCCTTAAAACAAGCAATAAGTAAGTAATTTTTTGTGTTTATTAGCAATTAGTAAGTGATATTGCTGATTAGAGTAGTTGATTTGGGATTTAGACGTTGTCGACGACGAACAGAAGAATTTTCCGATTTGATGTATGAGAACCGGATGGGTTCCATCCGGTTCTCATTTTTATTTAGAAATGAGAACCGGATGACAGCCCCATCCGGTTGTCATTTCAAAATAAAATGACAACCGGATGAGTATGTCATCTGGTTGTCATTTCCAAATAAAATGAATTTTTGTTAAATGACAACCGGATGGGGTGTCATCCGGTTGTCATTTTATTTTGAACTGTGTCATCCGGTTGTCATTTTATTTTGAAATGACAACCGGATAACATACTCATCTGGTTGTCATTTTTATTGAAATGTGAACCGGATGGGGGTGCCATCCGGTTCTTATTTTTTTACTCGTATAAACCAGATAGGGTCAATTGTGGAATTAAAATTTTGTATTAAAATGCAGGAAGAAGATATTAGGGTGCAGGAAGAATTACGCAATCACACGTCTCTTCAACCCTAACCACAGCCACAATCACAACCCCAACCAAAACAAGTTGTTGATAATGCTCACAAGTCGGGATGGTGAGAGTTTCGAATAGGGAAAACATATCTATCACCTAATTTGGAATATTAGGTAAGTTATAAAATTGAAATTGTTAAAAAAGTAAAATATGAATAAGTTTCATTAGGTTAAAAAGAAATTATAGTAATATATATGTACGGCCTACCACTTTCGGTCAAGGGTCCTCGTTTTCAGCTAACAAATCACCTTTTATTCAAAAACTGTTCTTAGTTTGTGTTCGTTATATATTTTAAAACATAAGTTGAAACGATTACAAAATTATTATAATAAGCCATTTCAAATAACTTCATAATTTATTTTTCTGATCATAAATTAACTTGTTTTAAATATAAGTTAAAACAAAGTAAAATATTCACTGTAATCAGAAGCTATTTTAATACTATAAAATTAATTACTTTCTATAAAATAATTTTCTGATTGTAAATAAACATAAATTAATTTATGTCCCGAAAGATAGTGACTTATTAATGAAAAGATGGTTGTATGAATATAATCAAAAGCTTGAAATTTTCAGTTCAAATGGATAAGAAAAAAAATTTTCATTCAAGACCATCAAACACGATTAAACAAACTTTTCCATAAATATTTTTAAAACAAACAAATAAATAAAAAATTATAAACTAAAATTAACTTGTTAGAAAGTAAAATAAAACATTTAAAATTAGTAAGACTACTACAAATTATAAAATTTTAGCATATGTAAAAAAAAAATATTTTTTTCTTTGTAGTTTTTCTAGAAATACTTATAGAAAACTCAATAAAAAAAAACACTCATGTTGTATATACCCCTAACCCCATGGTAGAAATGAACAAATAGTTACAAGTTCAAGAAAAATAGTAAGGAGTGAGAAGTGACAACAACATTCATTGTTTTAACTAGATAACATTGTCCATCACTATTGGTGATTGGATTGAGCTTCAACAGGTTGCATCTCTGATTTCTTTTTCTCCTTAAGAATTGCCTGTCTTGGCATTACTTCTAAGAGAAAACTTCCCCCATTCCATATTGAGGCTGAAACCTTCAGTATCTGGAAAACTACATGCAACTCATATGACAAGAATATGGGCACAGCCAATGCCATGGTTGCCACCGTAAATATGCCTTGAAGAAAAATGTACATTAGCATCCGATTTTGATCCCCTAACAACCCACTTAAGCGCCACCATACGTTGTTTGCTTTTTGAGCCTTTTTCGAAAGTTCCCTATCAAACAATACAACTCAATAATGACATAAAAGCATCTTAAACTTTGAAGACTTTTGTTATGAACTTCAATGTATATTGGTTACCTGTAGGAAGTCATCACTTCGGGATCTCTTAAAAACCTTTGCCTACGCAAGACATTGACGATGAGGAAGTATAGAACCTGCCACAATGTGTAAGCTACCAAGGGTACCAGAAACAGCCATGCCCAGAGGAACCATTTATCTTCAACGTAAGGCCACGTAGGCCTTCTAGCAGTTCCCTCTGGATGCATGGCTTCGAAGGTTGCAGGATCCCACCATCGAATGGTAAAGAAAACCAATCCTGAAAAGTACTACTGTTAGTAAAATGGAACAACAATACACATGAAGTTAGCATTTCTATCACAATTCTGTTCTACTAGTTGCATGTCTCTAACATTTGGATAAGTGTTGTTCAACAGAACTAATGTGTTGAAGGCATCACTGTACTAAAACTGATACAGTAAGGACCCGTTTGGATACAAGGTAGAAGTGCTTCTGAGAGTTTCTCTACTAGAAATATAGAGCTTTTGTCAGTAGAAAAGTTTTCAAAAGTTCTTCGACCTTTGTAAATTGTATTCAAACATGCTCTAAGAAATATACTTTTAGCAAATCTACAGCAAGTTCAACCCACTGGTTGTTTAAATTTAACACTACGATGTCAGTTAAGAAAATGGGATGAGGATGCACTATCTATTATGGTGGACATCAACCTAAATACCTCAATGTCAAAAGAGGGAAAAAAGAGCAAACTGTGTCTGACAGTAAGGGAAGTAGAAGAAGCTATAGAATAGAGGCTAAACAATTTGAATTGGATATTGATACGATGAGAAGGATGGGATGTGATTAACATTGATTTGGCGTGAATGATGCCGTATGATATGGGTTCATGTTTCTCATATATTCTCACAACATTCGTACAACATAACACTAAACATTCCTTTCCAGATAAAAAGAAGATAAATCTTACACCCAATATTTGACTATTGAAGGTAGAAGTCAACAATTATTGTAGCAGAAGCCTACAATTTCCCAGAATTTCTTTTTCTTGCTGAAAAAAAAATAGAGGAACCATAAGAAGGTGGTATAGTTTACCAGGTAAAAGATGGATAAGAACACTGACAATTTTGTCAACAGAACTGAAAACCAAGCTGCAGCGCCAAACAATCAAAGCCCATGCTAAGGGCCCCTGCAAAAGCTCTTGAATAAGACACAAATTTGACAGATGAATCATTCTTTAACCAAGGAATCAAATTACTATCAATAACGTTCTTACCTCAGCAAAAGAAAAGCAAACCATGAAAAGCTTCTCATTTTTTGGGTAAAACAGAAGATCAACTAAGAATATTGTATTGGCATAATAGCAAAAATCCTGAAACACAAACAATCATGTAACTCAATAACAATATTAGTACTCTATCAGCATGAAAGTGAGTTAGCAATTAATGGGAATCGAGAAACTACTGCAAAGGTTTTAAATATTAACAAACACAGTTTAAATTGTCAAAGTCCTTGTCTGTCATTACTAATGGAGTTTCCTTATCGAAAATATCTACAAATAAGATCAATCTTTCAAAAATCCATCTTTCTAAATGCTCTATCACACATCACAACCATGTCGGTTGTTGGTAATTCCTCAATTAAACATTCTTTTTGCTAACTGGCCTATCCCACATAAGAAAGAAAAATAACATGATAAGCAAATATTTATAATCCAACTATTCTTTCATTTAGTTATTTGCTAATAACTGTAACAGATTCATAACTAAGGATGTCCCTTCTGTTTAAGACTACATATTCAATCAGATAATTGCCTAATACCTCAACCTGGACCCTTATGTTTTTTTGGTGTCGATGGCTATTGTACTCTTATGGCCTCATTCAACTTTAAAGCGTACTCCTCAACATTGCCCTTGGTAGTTTTGCATCTCTAAGTTTTACAATAACAGATTATTGATCACAGTCACTTATCATGAATGCTTGTGGACGCTACAAATACAACAAAACTCAAATTCATCCTCAAAGCAAACATAAGCTTCCAGAATCAAATAGTGATTGAATACATCACAAGGTACAGCGCACTTCAGAACAAAATTTAGATACGTTGGCTCACCAGCAGATAGTAATGCCATTTCTTGAACCTGTAGTATATCCAACGAAGAGGGACAAAGATGACAAAGAACAAACAATATACATAGGGAATGTCTTGGGGTCCTGGCAAGAAAAACAAAAGTGGCAAAAAAATAAGAATCTATCAAAGAAAAAAATTCCAAAACAAAGCAAATGCATCAATTAGAGTCATCAACTTACTAGCCCCTAAAAGGAAGCAAAACCCCCCAAAACCGAGAACCCCAACGAGATGCGTAACCTGAACATAAATGTAAGAATGATCAACAATTAAAGCAGGTAGTTCAATATTTGACCATGCAAACGGTCAAACTCCCCACAATAAACCCCTTGAATTGTTCAACACCCAGATAACAATTTTTGTAAAAGAAAACATTTTGAAACGAAAAGTGAAATGGGAAACGCAAAAGCACCTTGTTGATGAACCTTTCATGTTCCTCGGCTTGTTTGGCAATCTTCACTGCCTGTTTGGAAAGCATCTGCTTGGTGTGCACAGCTTGTTTGGACAGCATCTCCTTCGCAGAGACAACAAAAAAAAAGGGAACCCACATCGTAAAAAGCAAAACCCAACAACGTGCGGCATAAAAAATGAAAGAAAAGAATGGGTTTGTATTTTACCTTAGATCTGTCCCTGAACCTCTGTGACCGCTTTGGAGGAGATTCGCCATTGGAACAGTCTGCTGCATCTGCATGATCTTCGGTATCAGACATTTCAATTTTCAGTAGACAGTGCCCAAAGCAGAGAGAGAGAAGACAGAGTGTTGTGGTGTGATTGGAGACATGAAACAAATCAACCTCGCATGAAAGCTTATAACTAAAAAATGGAACTTTCTGGCTAAACATTCTCATTTTTTATTTTTTTTTATCATTTTTTTATCCCTTACAACACACGTAGTTTTCTCAGCGTGCCGTGTTACACAATAATGTTTTTAATTAATCATTCACTATTTTTTATTATCTTATGCAATAAAAAATTAAAAAAATGTATATACGTACAAAATTAGTCTGCGAGATAATAATGTGTGTAGAATATTTTTTAAATGGTAGATTCTCTGTTCGAATTATGTGAAAGAACAATTGTTGAAGAGATTGTAAACATACATTAAAAAAACAAGATATATGTATATTTTATAAACTAATGTTTTAAATATGAATTAGGTATAATCATCTATTTGATATCTGTACTTAGGTGCTACTTCTGAAAAAACCGAGTACACAATTCAAGGTCACATACCTATTAAATGCATATAATTTATCCCACTTACCCCATATTGTACTTGTACATACTAGATTGCTAAAAATGAAATCAATTAATTGCTAGATATTTTTTCTATATCAATCTGGTGATAATTTCATATTCATTTTGAAATATATTTTATCTTTAATTTCATTAAACAATGCTTAAACTTTTACAGATAAGATTTATTAAAACAATATAAGCTGACATTAAAATAACTTTATTGATTAAAATTGTTCTCTCAAAACAACAATGCAATACTTGTTGTGTTTCACTCTTTGATTTGAAGTATATGCAATGGGAGTTATTTAATTATAATATATGGATATTTGATCAATAAATACTTTTTTTTCAAATATATTTTGGTTACTTGGAATTTATAAAGAACGATTTCTTATGGATTATTTAATATTTTATATTAAATAGAAGACAGAATATATAAAATATCAAAAAGAGGAGAACATATTTTACAAACTAAATAATTTTCAACAATATTTTTTATTTGAGTAAATAGATAGTTTCAAATTAAAAATTGGAAGTTTAATGAGATGCATTTAAGATGTCTAAATAAAATAATGTTGTCTATTTTAATCAGGCATCTTATTTGTTTGCATAAAATGTAATTAACATTATCTCTTTAATATTCAATCAAGTTTTTATATTTCGTTTCATTTTTCTATTGAATTTCTAAAGTTATATATAATCCATATAAAGTAGCATAACATAAGGCATTGGTAAAATAATAATTTGGTCAATTTTTAGATCTGCCAACATTAAAAGTTTCAAAAGAATATTCGAATTATATATTTATTACGTGTAAAAGAATATTTTTTTTTTGTCAAAGCTACATGCATTTAATAATAGCTATTTAGCCAAGTGAATAAATACTTGCTATTTCATCTAAAGGTAAAAATAATAAAAGTGATATGAATTAAACAAAGTGTAAATTTATAATTTTTACATAACTATGATTAAGGTTTAGGGAGTGAGGTGTTTTTTATATACGTCTTTGCTTCACGATTTTGACAAAAAGGAAGAAAGGGGAGGAAGAAGAGTAAAAACATTTTCCTACAATTTTTTACTCCTTTCCAAAATTAAAAAATATAAAAATTTAACATAAGTAAAATATAATTTAAATATTTTTCTTATATATCTTAAAAATAGATTATTTTATTTTCTCTGTCTCTTTTATTTTTTAACGAAACAATTTTTTTTTTGTATATACCTGTCCCCTCCTTTTTTTTAACCAAACGTTGCAATACCAAGAGTAATGAAAAAATAAGGAAATTTTCATTTCACAAACATAAACTAAATTATTAAAATGGTCTGAGAAAAAAATTCAGTACATCATATTATACCTTAAACATACTTTATTTTAGAAATGCTTGAAACATATTCTTTTATCAATGAGTGAAATATATTAAAATTTATAGAATCATGTGACTTTACTTCTTTAATAAATTTCTTCCATAATTATGTAAATTTAAAGAATAACTTTTATTTGATAGTAATAAAATGTTGGATGAAAAGTAGGTTCCAACTTCTGTTGCCAACTTTGGTATTTGTTTTTAAGGAAATGTTGTCCGTTAATATTCCGTTTGAAAAAGGTAGCGGCAAACGAAGGAACAAACGACAAAATAACATTACAACAACTTCTTCTCAAAACTCCAATGATATGGTTTTTTCTTCCCATGCCCATCTTTAAATATCTCTTTTTTTGGAATCAAAATTGGACCTTATTTTATTTCTTTGGTTGCAGATTTTGAATTTTGCTTCCACCTTCTTCTTGTGATGTTTTCGGTCCTTTTCAACCCCACCCGGTAATCTACCTATCCACTCATCACGTCCTCGTTCCATTTTCATATATGAAATTCATTACTGTTCTATTTCATTCTATTTTCTTTTTCATGTTTCATGAATGCATTTTTTTTAATTGAATTCTGGATCATGTTATTATCATTTGAATTAGCTTCTTTTGTTTATCTTTCTGTTGGAATGTGGACAAAAGAAAATGTCTAGAGTTGAAGGGGGTAAGAGTGGTGAAGAGGAGAACAATGTGGTATTAAAAGGTGTTGAAACCGTAGACAAAGCTCGGTTGTGCAGAGAGAAAAGCTATTCCACGAATTCAAAATCTTCCAAATCCCAGTTACTTGATCCCAAATCAAAGGCTAAAGATAGCAAAGAAGATAACTTACGTAAGGATAAGAAGTCCGTATGGAATTGGAAACCATTGAAGGCCCTTTCCCTCTCTCGCAATAAGAAGTTCAATTGTAGTTTTTCTGTGCAAGTCCATGTGATTGAAGGGTTGCCTTTGAGTTTCAACGATTCTTGCCTTTCTGTGTATTGGAAGAGGCGGGATGCGCTTCTTGTGACCCCTCCAGCCAAGGTCATTCATGGTGTGGCTGAGTTTCAAGACATTTTGACACACAGTTGCTCAATCAATGGAAGTAGGAGTGGACCCCAAAACTCTGCCAAATATGAAACCAAGCATTTTCTGCTCTATGCTTGTAAGGAAGGTGCCCCAGAACTTGATTTGGGGAAGCACCGAGTGGACCTCTCAAGGTTGCTTCCTCTCACTCTGGAAGAGCTTGAAGAGGAGAAAAGGTCAGGGATATGGACTACAAGTTTTAGATTATCAGGAGTCGCAAGGGGTGCAGTGATGAATGTCAGTTTTGCGTATGTCATTGTTGGTGACAATAACCATTGTGATCCTCTGAATGTACTCACTCCCAAGAAAAATGGTATGCCTTTGATGGAACCAGACATAAAACCTAGTCAGGTTGACGGGAGGCTTGGAAGTACTGGAGATTTGCCAAGCTTTGCCAGTAATTATTATTCATCTCAAAATGTAGATGAGGTGAAAGATCTTCATGAGGTGTTGCCAAGATCAAAATCAGCTCGAGCCAGCCCAGAATCCATCTCATGCAAGGAATTTGTTGAAGAAAGGATTTGTAGTTCAAAGCACGGCAAACATGAACTTGAGGGAATTAAAGAAAATATCGACCCAAGCAAACCAGTTGTTTGTTCTTCATTCCATGATGCTAAGGACAAGGCAGAAGAGAATCCAGGTAATGAGGGGAAAACATGCAGTCTAGTGCATGACAAACCTGAAGTTTTTGTGTTTCAAGAAAACCTGGACACACTTACGCCAAATGATTGTCCTTTACCTGATTCTGGAATAGAAAATGTTGAAGAATGTGAAAGTAATGAATTTTCTGTAGTTGACAAGGGCATCGAATCTTCCTCAGATGAACATGTTAAACTAGAGGAATCTACTGGAAAAGCTTTTATTGATGTCTACACCGTTGACAGTACTCGGACCCTTGATAATGCTGGTATTCAAGTATCTTTTCAAGACCATGATAATCAGGATTCCCTTGTTGAACTAAGCGATAATTCTAAGGAAAGTGTCGTGGCACGTGAATTTTCTAACCTGAAGGATGACTTGCCGACGAAAGAACTTCTACTGCAAGAACTAGAATCAGCTTTAAATAGTGTCTCAGAGTTGGAGATAGCGGCAATGGATTCTCCAACAGTCATGGAAGCAAAATCTGAATATAAGTTGAGAAAGACAAAAAGCTTGGATGATGTTACAGAATCAGTTGCCAGTGAGTTTTTAAGTATGCTTGGCATAGACAATAGTCCAAGGGGTTTGAGTTTTGAATGTGAGACTGAGTCTCCAAGAGAGCTCCTTTTAAGACAATTTGAGGATGAAGTTCGTTCAAAGGGCTTCTCTTTGTTTGATTTTGACATGGGCAGTGATAATGAAGCAGAGAGTGATAATGATTCTTCTTTTGAGGCCATTAAGCCAGCATCCTCAATGCCAGATGTACATAAAGGGCACCTAATTGAGTTTGAGGATGTGAGGAGCAAACAGAAGGTCCAGATGCTAGAGGACTTGGAAACACAAGCCTTAATGCGTGAATGGGGCTTGACTGAGAAGGCTTTTCAGCATTCTCCTAGAAGAGATTTTAATGGCTTTGGAAGTCCGATATATTTTCTACCCGAAGAGACTCTACCATTACCTCCTCTAGCAGAGGGGTTAGGTCCTTTTCTTCAGACCAAAGATGGGGGCTTTCTACGGTCAATGAATCCCGCACTCTTCAGGAATAGTAGAACTGGTGGAACATTAATCATGCAGGTTTCTCACCCAATTGTGGTGCCCGCTGAAATGGGTTCTGGGATAATGGAGATTTTGCAGTATTTCGCTTCGGTGGGAATTGAAAAACTTTCCAAGCAGGCAAATAAGTTAATGCCCTTAGAAGATATCACAGGGAAGACAATGCAACAAATATCAAGGGCAGCAAAGCCAGTCTTGGGGGGAACACACAGGTTTGTCTATCCCTTTTTTCAGCACTTGTCTTGGAAGTAAAATTTTAAATATTTCATTCCTTCAAATGGTTGAATGGTTGAATTTTCTCTGCTGTATGTAGGCAATTACATTTGCAGCATAATTTGGTAAGAGGACAGGGTTCTACTTGTGCGCAAAAAGGCTTACTATATGGTGGACTAGTGTCTAGTAAGTTCAGTTCAGATTCAGACGGTATCCAGAGAGGCTCAGAGTCTGATGATCTTGCTCTATTAGCTATGGAAAAAATTGAACCACTTTCACTGGAGGGTTTGAGAATACAATCTGGGATGTCAAATGAGGATGCACCATCAAATGTCATTGCACAATCCTATGGGGATATTTCAGCTCTACAAGGCAAGGGGGTTGGTATTAGGGGCTCCCTTGGCCTAGATGGAGCTGCTGCCATGAAATTGTTGGATATGAAAAACAGCAGCAGTGATGAATATGATGGTGTTGAAGGCATAATGGCCCTATCATTAACTCTAGAAGAATGGATGAGGCTGGATTCTGGTGACATAGATGATGATATAGATAATATCAGTGAGCATACTTCCAAACTTCTTGCTGCCCATCATGCTAACTCTTTTGACTTGATTCGTGGGAAGAGTTCAAAGGGAGAGAGGAAAAGAGGCAGGAAATGTGGTTTGTTGGGAAACAAATTCATAGTAGCTCTAATGGAGCAGCTTCGTGATCCTCTGAGAAACTATGAGCCTGTTGGAACACCAATGCTTGCTCTTATACAAGTGGAGAGAGTGTTCATCCCACCAAAGCAACAGATTTATAGGCACTTGGATGAGGCATGGAATAACAATGATGAGCGTAAAATAGTAACCAAGGTGGAGATGAAGGGCAACAAGGAAGAGAAAAGTTCTGAAGATGAGGCCATTCCTCAATTCAAAATTACGGAAGTACATGTTGCAGGTCTGCACAAAAGGAAGTTTTGGGACACTTCGAGACGACGACAACAACAAGAACAATCTGGTTCCCGCTGGTTGATTGCTAATGGAATGGGGAAGAACTTTAAGAATCCACTGCTGAAGTCAAATGTTGTAACTAAATCTAGTGCTCCAATCACTACCACAAACGTGCAACCGGGTGACTCATTCTGGAGCATATCATCTCGTATTTATGGTACACTAACAAGATGGAATTGGTAGCACATATAAGAAATCCGAACATCATTCTACCAAATAAAACTTTAAGGGCATGTTGACCGGTAAATGGATGGAATACTAAATTCAGTCATTTGCCATGAGAGGGCTTATCCTTGCCAGAGGCAATAATTAAATTAAAGTGTGTTTGGTGGGATGGAAGAGAGACTATACCAATAGGTCACACAGAATAAATTAATTGTACATGTCTTACTGTCTTCTACTTTAAATATATTACTTATCATAAATTTATCAAAAATAATCTTTGCCAGAGTCCATTTTTTATTTTAGAGTTTTTTTATTAATTTTCATTAATAATAAAATGTGTATTACAAGAAGTTTACGATCAACATTCAGAACTCAAATAGGGGGTAATTAAATAACTCAAACCTTCTCATCATATGCAATATTTGCGCAATTCTTTCTTACAGTTCCAGACAAAAAGGGGTTATTCAAATAAAATTGAAGCTGAGAAAAATTATTCAAAACGGACCGGTTGCCAGATATCCCAGTATTTTGACATTATTTTAGATACATTACTTTTAATTTATACCATTAATAAAGAGGTTGTTATTGTAAACGATTTTTTGGTGAATATATTTCCTTACAATTCTACTCTTACGTTTTTTAACTCCCTTTATATGTACAGTTTTTTATTGTTCTACTTTTTAAAACAAAAATCAACTTTATAATTCTAACATTTTTAGTTTTCGTATCATAAAAAAATGAACAGGTATAAACGTAAACGCATCTTATTCCACTAATTTCTCTTTATTACTTCTATCACTCATATTTCGAAAATTTATCAAAACAATATTATTTTTTAATACTCACTTTATCTTTTATTTTGAATTAAAATATACGGAAAATGAAATGAAAAAAGAAAGAATAAAAAAATGTTGTAACGAAAAATAAAATAAGGATATAATATTTTTCAGTTATTTAGATGAGTAAGAAAGATAAAAAAAAAAAAAAAAATTTAAAAAAAAA
>Ga0209700_102499_pt1 | contig 36993 bp, 28 predicted proteins | sample SiratroredBW_FD_187528 | JGI IMG/M metagenome (GOLD analysis project Ga0209700, IMG submission 187528) | Root nodule microbial communities of legume samples collected from California, USA - Siratro red BW (SPAdes) (version 2) | ecosystem: Host-associated > Plants > Roots > Nodule | place: USA...
TATATATATATATATATATATATATATATATATATATATATATATATATATATATATATATATATATATATATATATATATATATATTTGTACTTCCATTATATTTGTATTGGTTCATTGTATACTAATATGTTACGTTTTAATTATATGTTACTTGAAAATTTATTGAAATTTGTTTCGAGTATTTTTTTTTAAATAGTTATTAATAGATAGTTTTACATAATCTGTTAAAAGATATATGAAATGTTTATGTTTTTAAGTAAGTATAATTATAAAGAAATGCCTTTTACATATACATTTTTGTTTTAATAATTTTTATATACATATTTACATATACCTTTTTGTGATACTAATTTATGTATATTGTAAAATTTATAAACTGTTTTACTTATATATAATATATTTGAAGCTTTTTTTATTTTATTTTTCCTTAATAATTTTTTATGGACAATTTTGATATACATTTATTCATATGCATTTTTGTTTAAGTACTTTTTTGTATTTATAAATTATTTTATTGATTTGTTATATACATATATATACCCTATTTTTTATAAGTGTTTTATATAATTAATTTTTCCTTTCACAGTTTTTACATAATTCTTTTAGTCATTGTTGTATATTGTTATATGCGGTAGACAATTATTTTATAAACGTATACTACCTCGTAATAGGATAGACTTTACCTGAATATGAATTGTTAAAATATTTTTTAATATTAAATCTAATTTTGTTAATGAGAACATTTTAGTGATGTTTTAAATATAGATTAATTTTTTCATTTTATCATATTAAGTATTTTTTTTCAAATATTTTAACATTTCTTTTTAATTTTGACCCTTTTATCTTGAACCAAACAATTTTACTTTCCAATTTCAAACCAAACAAATCACATGAGAATAAATTTTCAAGGATTTCCCTGCCACGATGCATAGAGTAGATCTAAAGACAGCAAACATATACTTGACCCTTCTGTAAAGTAGACTGCAGACAAATTTAGAGAAAAAATTAAACGTGTACCCTGTTTGATTTTCAATAAAGTCTAATTGTTAACCGCATACATCTTAATTTTACATTGAAACTTAGTTTAAAATATAAGAAATATGTTTTCGATTATAAAGTGAAATTCAAAGTTATGATGTAAACTACATGTAATAAATTTATGTATGGAAGAGTATATAATAAAAATTATATTATAGAAAATAGTGAATTTTTTTATCTAACATTAATAAAAAAAACAAACATTGGCTTAAAGTTCGTAGGAGTGTATAATCAAACTCTAAAATAAAATTTAACTTTTCAACAGATTAACAAATTATTCCACTTGAACAAGATATGATATTGTTACATTCCACAACAAATCTAACTATAATTATAACAGAAGGCAACCATGCCACCATATGTTTGGGTATATTATAAAACAATCCCACATATACTAATTCAGGTTTATCAGAAATGATGAAATTATTGTGTCCTCATTCTGCTGCTTTCAGCTGCCCTTACTTGAGAGAAATATGGATGTGCCTACGGGAATACATTAAGGAAACAAATGTTAAATCAAAAGATCATAATATTGTGAAAATTAAGCAGCTCACAAAATATAACCATGTTACGGTAAATTAATGAGCTCTTAATTATTACCATTGCTTCTCTTGCTGTAAGCCTGTCCTGGTGATCGTATCGAAGGAGCTTATCAAGAAAATCAATTGCCTGCATATCCATTATTTTGAATCAATTAAAAACCCTTTATAGAGAATTGTTAATTACAGTATAAAGTAATTGGTTAATCCCAATACAATAATGGAACACGGGTTAAATTACCTCAGGAGATACGAGATGTTGATTATCAGCATTAATAAATTTAGACCAAGGTTTGCGACTGTGCCTGCAAAGGTAATAGCGCAACACAAAAATGTGTAAAAATAGTAATATTGCGTGTATATCAGGAAGAGAGAAAGTCAAAAGAAAAGTAGTAAACTTCCTAGAAGAGAACTCGGAGTCTACTGCATTGGCATGAAATATAGTGACAAAACGATGTGAATTCGCTAAAACTGGTATGAAATACGCAGAAAATGAAATTAGAATATGATACCTTCCAACTAGTGCATCAAGTTGAGGATCAAGCTCCAGATGATACTTATTCAGATATGCATTCAGTTCATCAGTCCCAAGCACCTGGGGATCACACAAAAAGAAAAGAAAATGAAAACCTTACAGATCTGGAAAAAAAAATATCTTCTTAAATGATCAATATGAGGGGAGAAGTCGTTTAGAATTCTGTCTTTTAGCATGCAAAAACAACATGAAATAATTCAGGCATACGATCCCCGTAAAACAAAAGATATTTTAATCTGAAACTTAAAACACATTAACTTGCAGAGTGTCAACATGTTGATTTTGCAATTTTATACACTACTGAACTACCATAAATGTTACCTTAGCTATTTTGACAAGTTGATCATGGTTGTCGTGACCATAAAAGAAAGGCTCCTTGCGAAATATCTACATGAATTAAAATGATCATAACCCACAATTACATGCTCTTACACTTGTAGATTCAAAATTACACTTCATATTAAATAGCAGCAAGGGTCTGTCACATATAACCAGTAAGTTGTAGACTAGTTATATATTATTCTCACCATTCCAGCAAACATGCAGCCAAGACTCCACATGTCTAATGAGTAGTCATAATCTTGCAAATCAACTAGAAGTTCAGGGCCCTTAAAGTATCTGAGAAATAAAAGCATAGCACATGACATTTTTTTGGCAGTGTCATTCATAAACTTTTCCAAAACTTAGTCTCACATAGCAATATCGTACAAGTCTGACAATTTAAACAATAATTTTTTCCTGGTCAATCTTATATCTAACTAACAAATATAAGCAAAGTACAAACATTAAAAGGGGAACTCCAATAGTGAATTAATGCTGGTGCCTACAAGGAAGCTGAGAATGTCTACATGATTATAAACCAAGTGGAAGGTTAGGGAGCTGAATATGCTTACTAATGATGAGTTAACAGAAATTTACATAACCAGACAAGTGAACTGGGATATGTTTCGGCCGGAAATAACAGTAGTTCTTGGAACCCGGAACAATAGTTCTTCGAACCCCATTCCTTCTTGGGTATCCCTTATGCCTAAAAGCCCTCACATATGGCAACAAATGAGTGGTTGTGTTTTAAATATCTTCAGCTATACCTGATACACTCAACCTCCTTAAATTATTGCTCAGTGGGCTTAAATGAGGAAATGGGTTTATTTAACAAGTCTTAAAAGTACAGTAACTTTGGCGCGTGTACATTAGCCTGCTACATCAGGCCTGCATCATTACGGTCAAACTGCTTCAGTGTCAACAAAAAGATGCCACAACTAGTCACCTGTGGCTTTAGATAACACTTGCACATTGATCCTTGACAGTACTAATTCCATAATGCATGCTCATGAAGAGCGTAGTGTACTATAAGCTTCTGAAAAAAATAGTCTAGTAGTTGTTCAAAATTTTGTCGCTTCAAGATTAAACAAAAAACGTAGCTGAAAATGAGAACTTACATAAACTCAGGAGAGATTTGTAAACTCAACTCAAACTTGAATTGTAAACAAGAGTTTACTTCTTTTAAAAAATTATTAAAATACCTATAAATAACATAATGATTGATCATTTTCATTCTATAATAATTGATCATTTTCATTCTATAATAATGTAAAATATTAAACCTCAATAATAAAGTAACACCAAATAAAACATAAGTTCATACAAGACATATGTTCTTCATATTAAAATGACTAAGAAAAGGGAAATATCTTCAATAAGATTGAGTTTCAAATTGTGCACTGCAGAGAGAATAGCAGAATGATTGTGCAGCTTCAACACATTCACAAACCACAATACTGCAGGGAGAAGCTATTGTTGCCTCTTGGTTCGGCTTCAACAAAGAGAACAACTAGTAATGGGCGTCACAGAGAAGGGATTTGCGAGAGCAAAGACAGGCTCCACAAGAACGGAGAACGACATCAGATGGTGTCACGAACAGAGAAGGGAAGTGAGAGCAAACCAACCATGATGATAGCAGCAGCTCTGTCGCCAATTTCCACTAGCAGCAACGAAGAGAAAAGGCAAAGAAATGGGATTGCAGATAACCCTAATCCTGGGTCTTCTTCTCCTTTCTCTTATTTTTGCAAGCAAAATGACATAAAGTGGCATCATTTTCAATTAAACAAAAAAGAAAACAGCTGAACTCGCCAACTGGGCAGTGACCTCAAGGTTTTGGCCAAGTTCACCTGAGTTTACCTCGAGCCTACTCCAAAACGATTCTCAGACTTAACTAGAACAAGGGGTGTGAGCTTGTAAATCAATACGTTTTGTTGAGTTAAAACTTGAGTGTGATAACCATAGAAAACACAATCGGTTGACAAATATTTTAGGAAAGGACCAGTTTAAGTGGCTGGATGGTTTTAAACTTTGGTTTTCAAATACAACTTTTAAAACAAAACATGTTTAGCTAGAGAGGAGCTCAATTATTATTTTACTCAATTTTGAAACACTTTGAACTCAAATTTTAAAATCAAAAAGTTATTTTGATTTTTGGTTTTCAATCATAAAACCCACTTATTCAATCCCCATCCCACTGCCATTACCAACTATTACCATCATCTCCAATAGTCCAACCACTACCGTTGACTCATTACAATTATCATCACAACCAGCAACAACTACCACTCTCGTAGGTGCTGCCACAGCCACCACAGATTTCTATTCATGTCACTGCTGCCACAGCCACCACCACAGGCATCATGATCGGTAGCCTTTTGGTCTTTCATATTCTCTGCGACTGTTGTTACAGCAACCGTTGCCACTCAATATTACTGCCATTGTTACAACCACTAGCACTGATAGTTTCCTCCTCACTACTCTCACCATCTCCATCCATAACCGTCATCACTACCATTAGTTGCTATGCTACCACCATCATCATTGCCACCCACACCTTTGGATATTGTAGGCAGCATTGCTCCTCCTCCCAACTTGATACCACCATGTTGTAGGCCACTGCAACCAACACTCCATAACTCATGTTAGCAGCAGTATCACAACCATGGTTGCAATGCTGCTGCAATCACTAATCATCCACCATTCACTATCATACTCTCACTGCTGCAGCCACAATCATTGATTTCCACTATAATTTATAATATACTTTGTGCAAGTCCTAGTAGTCACTGTGTTTAGTAGCAATAGAGTACACTGAAGCACGCACATTTTAATTGACCAAGAACATACCACTTATAGACCTGTATTTCAGTTGAGAAAATTATTGTAGAGCTAAATTTTGTATTATCAATGCACTGTTTGATCAAGTTTCCACATCTTCCGAATGATGTTTAGCCGATGTACCACTACTTGGGAAGCAATAATTCCAATAATCCGTTTATATTAAAAATTCATACTTGAATGAGACTATACCTTACTGCTTTTGATTTATTCTATATATACTCAGGCTCATCCATTGTATAAATCTTTTATTGTTTTACCTCAGAAATAGAGTTGTGACCATAGTCAATTGGACAGAACATTACCTTGAAGCCACACGAACATTGTATTCCTTTCCAGGGTGATAAAATTCAGCAAGACCCCAATCTATCAAGCGAAGTTTCCGTAATTCATGATCTATCATAACATTGTGAGGCTTGACATCTCTATGCATTATACCTTGAGAATGGCAGTAATCTAAGGCCTGCAGTTCACAAATAAAGCTTCCATTTAACAAGAAAAAGTCCTTGAGATGTAAAGTAATAATATTTTACATGATGCATACACAAAAGCCTATTATACACATATAATCGGATGCAAAACTGATTTGAACCTTGACCAAAACAAAGATACTACAATTACTTTTAAGGAATAATATAAAGGAGTGGACAGAAAACATCAGTCTAGGTATACCATGAGAGATTGAAAAATCAAGTTACCTTGAGAAGCTCGTATATATAATAGCGTATGTCATAATCAGTCAAGGTTGGATACAAAACTTTAAAATCTGTACTGTTGACATACTCAAATATTAAGCTAGGAGTTTTAGAGTGTTGATCTCTGACAATATCAAGAAGCTTGACAATATTTGGGCCCCCACAAAGGTTCTGAAGTATTTTTATCTCTCTTTTAATCTGCAAAAAGAAGTTAAATATCTCAGAAGGTAACATAAAAATCTCATAAGAACTGAATGTTTCATTACATGAAACACCATATAATAAAAAATGTTTTTCAGAAAATAGAAGATATATACCAAGTCCAAAAATGTGAGAAGCACTTTGTAGTTCTACTCATAAAATTGTATTTCTTCATGACCTAAATGATTCACATCACTAGTTGGAATTAAGGTTTGGCTAGCAACTCCACTAAAATTTAAAAAATACCACTTGCAGGAGCAGGTTGCTGCAATGAAGCAGAACAGCTCCAAGTCCTGCCCTCGATGTGGAATCACACATCCCACCCCCTCCTTTCCTGCATTTTGTTTCAAAAAGAAGATGCCCCACAAAGGCCTAAAGTCCTTCTTTAATCCAATCATGGATATGCATACTAGGGATATACAAAAAAGTCCATCCCTTATTGCACGCTGATGCATTTTGCAGATGACATATATGTCGGCTAAGAAACCAAGGGAAGCAGTTAACTCTCAACTCAAACTTTGGAGACAAAACTTTGAAAACAAAGAGCCTACACTAGAGCAGAAGTAAGACAAAGTACATGCAATGCAACTTTAGCAAGAGAAAAGAATGTGACACAGAAGAAAAACTGAGAAAAGATGTCATACTATATATTTCTAAGTTTAAAAATCTAGGACAAACAATAAAAAATGATAGGAACACTAATGAGGATGCTCCACAAATGCAGAAAGATATTGGGGCTATTTATGTTCGCAAAGTGCCAACCAAATTCAAAGGCCAGTTTTATCCTACTGCTATACACTCAGCAGTACTTTATTGTAGTGAGTGATGTTGAGCCTTAAAGGGACAGCAAGAAAAAATTGTTGGAATAGCATAAACGAGAAAGTAAAGATGGACGTCTGGACAAGAAAAAGAAATACGGAATGATTGTATATGAGGAGAGATGCACCAATTGAGGAAAAGATAACACAAAATCGATAAAAGTGGTTTGGACATGTAAAAAGAAGATCTAGGGAGAACAGGAGGAATAACAAATTATATGGTTTTGGTTTAGGAGGAGAGGGAGACCAATACGGATTGGAGGAAGTAGCAACAGGGGTTTCATGGTAAAAAACATTGTTGAAACTCCGGTATTTAACAAAAAAGTGTCATGTGATCCATGTAAACAACCTCGAATAATCAATAATCCTTGAAGCTCACCAATATGTAGGGTGACACAGAATTACACATTTTCAGCTAAGATGAACTAGTTCAAAGTATAACTTCCAAAGGTCAAATATCATGTCTTTTATTTTATGTTTTTTTTTGGAAATAATTACTGCACAACCGTGTTAGAGATTGTGCAGAGTGGTGCAGTTATTATCCAACAGCTCACAAGAAAATAGTTAAAGAGTAGTGTGAAACTTGTGCGTAAATTTTAGGAGAACACTTCTCATGAAGCATCCCTGCTCGATCTTTTACTTGTAGTCTCCAGGTCCCAAGGGTCAAAAACAACATCAATGTAAAAACAAAATCTCTCACCTTTTTTTTCTTAACAGGCTTGAGAATCTTGATTATACAGCGGTCGTTGCTATTAACATTTATGCCTTCAAAAACCTCACTATACTTCCCCCTTCCCACTTTTCGCACAACCTCATAATCATCCTGATCGCTGAAAAGAGCACACAGAAAATTCATAAATAAAATAATCGGAATGGAAAACGTAAAGCCCCATAAGAATTAGACCTAATGCACATCCTGCCGATGAACCTTGGTCAGAGAATCAACAAATGCTCTAAGTATTTCATTTTTAGACTACATATAACAATTACATAAACCAAATTCAAATGACAAGGTGATTCGTCAAGGTAATCAGCTTCTCTGAGTTCATACTCACGTAAGAGGGCCAACAGATCCAATCAAAAGGGATATAATCATAACACAAACTGTATCATTCAGCATCCTGTGTTGGACATCGAAATTTGAAAAGAATGTGACATAAAATTGTTGAAGGTTTAGGTATTTGAAATGGAGGACAAGTAACAAAACTACAAAAACAACACCTAAGGCTCATAACCTAACAGCAAAAAAAAATCCATTAATTGAGAATTGGGGCTAATCAAGGAGCTGCAAAAAGCTTGAAAAACAAATTAGATAAGAAATGAGCAAAGGATGAGAAATATATTAGAGATGGGAATGTTACCCCCATTGAACGGTGAGAGATTCGTAATCCCAGTACTCTTTGGGGCGAAGAACGTTGACATCGGTGTAGACACGCGCCTTCGACATGGGTTGGGGGTTGGAACCCGAGATCTGGGTTCTGTGGCGCTGATGAAGGATTGTGGTGGTCTTAGTTTCGATGAGGTGGGTGGGGATGCGCACGTTAGGGGGTTGCGCAACCGGCGCACGCAAGGCGACAAGGGTGCACACTAGCAAGAAGCGGAGAAGTATTGCTGGTGGTTCGTGCGCATATTTAATGCGTGTGTAGGGATAATTACACATACTTTTTACATTCTCTAATATTTTTTTTATATGAAAAATTGTCAAACGAATAATACCCCTCCGATTTTGGAGTAACTTTTTTTGGAATGGTCTGAGGTATGGTATGAGGTTTGAGGATCATTTTCCTTACTCAATAAAGCTGGTACAACAGGGTTTCCTTCTTGCCGTTTTAGGTGCTTACAATAAAATTTTATTCCAATTACCAAAGTGGTGTGAGGTGATGCTTGAACCAAACTCATGCAGAAAAATAAGCACTCTAGGTACTGTCGTGTAATCATATTTAGTCTTATTAAATATATTATATATTATTCAAATGAAAGCTCAAATATGATTGCAAAGTAACTCCCAAACTCAGGCTAATGTTTCTTTAGAACAGTGAGAATTCGTCTTAAACTTTTTACAACCATATAATGTCAAATTTTATCCCATCTGCTTTGAATAAAAACCTTAAGTTATGCAGTATGCAGCACAACGATCAGAACATATTACTTTCTAATACTCTAATAAAAAATTAGTAAAATTTCTCAAATATAAAATAAGACTCATATTTTGTAATTTTGAAATTTTTTAATATATATATATATAAAAGTGAACTAAAAAGAGTGTTGCTAATATTTATTTTACTTTTAACAAATAATCTTTTCTCTCAACTTTTATAAAATTAAAATGAATTTGGTAGCTGCGCATGGTAGCAGGTGCACAATACATATTGAAAAATGCCAACTCTGAAAAGTAATTCTCATGTAACAAGTTGCTGCCCCATTATGAATATAACCTCCAAACTGTCCATTCATTTTGAATGCAATAGACAGATTTCTAACTTTCAAATCAAAGCTTTGCAATGGACCCAACTGCTGCATCCTTTAAAATAATACCAAACTCGCACCACAATCACTATGTATTTCTAAATGTCTTAAATAAGGCTAAAATAAAAAGCTTCAATCTTAAATTGATGTAGGAATTAAGATTTTCCTAGACGTTAAAGAAGACATTCAAGAAAATAATTGAGCTAGTAATTACCATTTGGTATGAATGAACAAAGAAACATTGTTAGTAACTTAACATGCATGATATATACTTATTTAGAGATTAAAGACTGAGGCAGATGGATCTGCCTATACCAGTGGGAGAGGATATATAGCATTCCTGCATGCCAGTTTGGGATTTTAAGCCTTCCTCAAAACTTGACTAGGAAGAAAAAGGAGAGCAGGAAAGTCTACAAATTTTTGGACTCGATAAGCATTTGCCATTCAGTGAATGAAATTCACGAGGTTCCAGCCTGGCTGCAGCAGGTTCTTCCACGCACCACGACATTCTTTCGGTGCATGCTAGGGATTGTAACAATACGAATCGTATATTACAAAAGTGGCAAGAATGGATACATACATGCATAAGTCAACCGAAGGTGCACCAGAATTCTTCATTGGAAAAAAAGAGCTACCCTTTCAACCAACCAAAGCAACCTCCAGAGTTTTGTCCAAACAGGAAATTTTGAGAAAGACCACTGTTTATCAAACCATGAGATGAAATTGTAGCATGTCGATCACTATGTTAAGAGTATAAGACTGGCAGAATTATTCTCTATTTACATCTTCAAGAGATTTTTTCGGGAGGGAGGGTAGTTCATAGTGATTAGTTAGATTCAATTTTAGCCCCATAATTTTGTTACAATGGACAAGTATGAGGTAATATTCATCCTAAAATCGCCTACTTAACCAGCAAACTCTGGCTATGGTGATAGGAGAAGAACAGATAGCCACACACATCCGCATAAGGCATCCTCATCTCCATGCAATTTTAAGAATTTAGTGCTGAGTCTTCAAAATTAATAGAATACAATGAATATATATACAAGGGCAACTTCAAAAGAACTTGCAAATCAATTAAAGCAAGTTGGACCAAATGATCATGTGTAATTCTTCTATCCTTGTCAATATTGTACTGTCTCTTCATATTTACATTGTCTCAGGCTGGACTTGCTCAAAGTCAAAAACCTCAAACATCAGACGTCTCACATCACGTTTACCATAAACAGCATATGAAAGCCCGTGAAGGGCCTGTTGAACAGCCGTATTGACTGGGTACTTCAGCCTATAGCTCCGCTGATATGCGTCTTGAACCTCTTCGGAATATAAAATAAAGTGGTGGAGATTTTTGTTCCTCAAATATCTTCCACAAAACTTGTTCATAAGAAATCTGCGGTGCCTAATTTGTAACCAGGACCCTGGAGCATCTAAATGCTTCATCAACAATCTTTCAGCCATTACCAAATCCTGTAAAAACTCCAAAAAGACAATTTATATGGTATGCAGCGCAAAGACTCGAGAAATTTAGTGTATGACGTAAAGAGTTTAAGTTCAATGAAATATTAATACAGTGAACAGAAAGATTAGTACCTGAATCTTTTGGCCAAGGTATTCTAATCTCTCGTAGCAAAATCGAGGATGATCATATTTGTACTTTGATGGGTGCAAGAAACATAGCTGTTATTCAATCAGAAATTCAACAGCATTAACGGGAGTTGGGGAACCTTCAATCTACTGACTTCACATTTTCATAGGAAGATTCTAGGGAGATTTAAGAAAGTTGTAAAATGCATTGAATATTTCTTAACTAAACTTATGTTTAATCACGCTCAATATTTAGATGGTTTTAATATGATCTTCAGTTTTATGAGGCAAACTCTGGATAGACGAACCAAACACATTGGACAAAAAAAAAAAAAAAACCTAAAACATCTAACAAACGATGGAAATGATTCATGCAGCAATAATTCATTATCAATTAATTATGTTGTACCAATACTTCAGTACTGGTCTTTTCTTATTTACTTCTGAATTACCACTGAATCACTGGCAAGTACCACAACAGGTTAAATAAGAGCCCCCACCATTCCAGACAACTCTGATTGTCATTAAACAAGGCCAAATGTAGTATGAATATTGAACCCAAGGATGGGACAATGGAAGCATGCATGATTATTTATTTATTCAGAGGTGCATCAAAAGATATCCCCAACCCTCAGAAGTCAAGTCAAACTGTATGTAAAGTCAGATCTGGCAAATGAAAATCAGAATGACAGGCAATAATAGAGATACCTGCAACCCAAGATCAAGCTCCATGTTCCTGGCTTTAGTAATTTCTGGAATGCTATCTGTCATTTTTAGTGGGTATCCAAGGACTCGCATAATCTGAGGTTTGCAATCATAGTCCCATAAATTTCCTCTAAACCGATGCATGCCCGGAGGAACACAAGCTCTGAACAACCGTGGATGTGCAAACAAGGCATCTGCAGGAGGCTGAATGCAGAGCAGTAAACATCATTGCTGTTCTCCAAATAATAACATATGGCAATTATATTGAACATCAGGGTTTTGCATGCATAACTGACAAAAGATCAGCGAAACAATTTTGAATTTATAATGAAGCAAGATTAGGTTTGACAACCATAGTTCACAATATTTAGTTTTTTATGTGGTAGCTCTTTAGAAATAAATAAATACTGTGCAAGAAGACTGTAGAGCATGCCTTGTACGCAACCATATCTTGCCAGCTTATCTTGCCTTCAAACTCGGCAGATACATGATCTATATCTTCAAGTTGCCTACGCATTTTGGGCTGGCATTCCTCAGCATCTGGATCCATTCCAAATACTTCAAAAAGAACACGATATACTTCTGGCATACCAAAACAGAGATAGATTGCCCCAAACAAAGCCCAAAATACAGACCTGCAATGACAGTAGCAAATAACAAAAGGCATATTTCAACAAACAGATTATTGGCAGACACACATTTAATTGATTCAGGTCGTTCTACAATTAATGGATTAAAACAAGAAAAGAATATCATCATGAGAGGCTGATGAGAAAATGTGTCTTCTCTTTTCCCTTTAACAGTATGCAACTCCTATTTAATTATTGCAATTTATGAATTAACAGCTTGGTCTCCCAAGGAAGCTAGCATCAAAAGCAAAGGTCATTGATCTCACAAACTCATGGCCCATATTGTGGAGGATTAGGCACATGGAGAAACACAATGTTGAGCTAGAGAGCAGGCCCAACATACAAACATATATGTCCAAATTTTAAGAATAAGGTTTAATTACTCATTTGATCACTACAGTTACAAAAAATTTCCCCTATTTTCCCTAAAGATGAAATATTATCTTCAAGTACTTACACATACGAGTTATAGACCCTTTTAGTCTACGAACGTATCAGTTTAATCCCTACGACAAGGATTGAAAGAGATTAAAAATTACATATTTTTTAAGCATAAGGAATAATTTAAAAGTTTTTGTAACTAAAAGAACCAAATAATAACTTTATACTTTGAGAGGGAAAGGTGGGGCACTACAAACTTAATAACAACTAAAAATTCAGAGTTAATCTAATTAAGCATTCCAGTTTGGCCAGTCAGGTGACTCCAACCAAACATATCGAAGTAAGATACGACAAATAAATCTATTTAATAAGTGAATTTCCATAATACCATTAAGATATTTAAACTATTTTAATGAGATTAAAGAGGCGTAATTAGTAATAAATGTAATGAATTGAAAACATTGTCTCATACAGGTCATAATGAAGAAGGAGAAATAAGCAAACATTAGATTAAAAGGAATAGTGGAAGAAGAAAAAAAGACAAACTGAATGCTCTAGCTTGAGATCTTTATACTTGTTGGTTAGAACATTTTGGCACTCACCTGACAGAAATAAAGGAATTTGAGATTATATTATTTGGAATTCAAAAACTCAGTGAGGCTCTACAAGCAAAGGTAAGAAAAACAAAGTCCAAGACTCCTCCATAAAAAAAGAATCTCTCCTGATCAATTTCTAACAAAATATCCCACTAGTCTTCTCCCTACCCTCGTCTCTCTCTCTCTCTCTCCAAATACCCACACTCGCCACCCCTCCCAATCCCTAACTAACTCTCATTATCTCCACTACTTGGCCACACTCTCTTTCTCCTAGTATAGACTTGCCATATTTTGGGCCTTTCAGTCTTCTCAAGTATATTAGACCCGTCAACATCTTTTTGGTGCCTAGGAGTAGGAGTCCTATCACCCACTGTAGGGCAAGTAAATCAATCTTGCGCCACTTTTAGAAATGCAAGCAATAAGAAGGATGATGACATAAGAGGAGGAAGTATCAAATTTCGGTATGAAAGAGATACAGAGAAAACATAAAAGAGAAAGACTGAAAATTATTGTATTTGTTAACTGTCTTAGTACAAAGAAGATCAACCAATATATAGACTTTAAAGTCCACAAGTCCACATACAGTTGAAACAAAATAAGGCCCAAACAGAAAAAAACATAACAGTCAAAAATAACTAACAGAAAAAAACTAACTGAATACAACTAACTGAATATATTCAGTTGAAAACAACTAACTAAATGTATTCATTGAACATTACTAACTGACTGAAAATAAGCAAACCTACCACCACGACCTCGACCGCTACGACTGTGACCACCTCTATCAGCGGAGGAACGACCAAAGTTTCCAAGGAGGTTATTGGTGCGAACTTGCAATCTTATATCCGTAACATATGCTTGAGAATAATTAACCGAGAGAAATAGTTTCTTCTAAAAATGATTAGTATGAGATTCATGGGCAAGAAGTGCCTTAACCTCTATGGTTGGAGATGTTTCAAATTTACTTTCAATAAGAGAAATAACAGGTGTATAGTCTTGTGGAAGACCTTCAAGAATAACATCAACATACTCATAAGGTTTGACTGGACAACCAATTCCATCCAGTTCATCTACAATATTTTTTATTTGTCCCAAGAACTCTCTCATAGACTTGTTGTCAAGGGACTGCACACGAAGATCGGTGCGTAACTGCCTTGCTCTAGCTTTGGTTTGGGTAAAGAAATGATCATGAATTTGTTCCTAGACCTGGTACGAGTGAACTGCTCCAAGAACCCAAGACAAGATAGTCTTGGACAGAGTTGATTGTAGCCAAGAAAGCAAGATTTGATCTTGGACTTCCCATTCCTCATATGCGGGATTAACATTTCTAGAAAGACGATCATCTTCAGTGAGAAATTTTGAAGGAATCACCGGATTAACAACAAACCTTTGATGTTTATGAGATTTAATAACAGGTTCAACCTGTTGCTTCCAAAGAAGATAATTGGAATCATCAAGCTTCTTAGCTATGGAGTTTGGAAAAGCTATGGAGTTTGGAAAAACCTGGGAGGGGGATGGGAGGGAATTTGTACTGGCCATTGTGAATCAATCACTAGATACCATATTGAACTTTGGTATGAAAGAGAAACAGAGAAAACATAAAAGAGAAAGACTGAATATTATTGTGAATATTATTTACGCTTGATTTTGTTGACAAAGCTTATATGCTCGGCCATCTTTGATGGGTCGTCACCAAAGTTTATTTACGGTTGGCAATCTTCACTTGATTTTGTACCAAAGATTATTTAAGCTTGGCAATCTTTGCATGATTTCGTCATCAAAACTTATTTACGCTTGGCAATCTTCAATGAAATCGTCCCCAAAACTTATATACGCTTGGTAATATTCTCTTGATTTTGTCACCAAAGCTTATTTAAACTTGGCAACCTTCGATCAGGTCGTTGCCATGCCAAAGCTTATTTACACATGACAATCTTCGCTTGATGTCGTTGCCAAAGCTTATACACTTGGTATTGGTCGCCACAAAAGTCTAAGGTTGGGGGGCTGTTAAATATTATGGCCTAGACCTGATCTCCTTAGGGTCAATCTCAGTAATGTTCTTTGTAGATAGTCGAGCTAAGGGAATGTGTGATCGATTTAACCCTTATTTTAGCCTATGGGCTCAAAGCCCGAGGTTGGGGGTTGTGTAGTGTTATGGCCTAAAGCTAATCTCCTGGTAGGTTGTTGGCCGACACATAAGAGTAAGATATGACGATTAAATCTATTTAATAGGTGAATTTTGATAATACCATTAAGACATTTAAACTATTTTAATATGAATCATGAGATTTAAGAGGCATACTTAGTAATAAATGTAATGAATCGAGGCTTAAAACAGCGTCTCATACGAGTCATAATGAAGAAAGAGAAATAAAAGAACTTTAGATTAAAAGGAAAGTGGAAGAAAAAGGGACAGACTGAATGCTCTAACTTGGGATCTCCATACTTTCTACCTAGAACAAATTTCATCCCTAAAGTATCACTCTCCTAAACCGTTCCTAAAAATGAATTATATAAATAATTACTCAAGTATCAGAATTATGTTAAGTAGTCCTCAAGTAATGAAAAATTCTTCAAGTAATTAGTGAAATGTATCAACACCCAAACCGATGGATATTCAATACTTCAAACACTATCCACATTTGTTTATTTAGGAGAGAGTAATATACTTGAGAAATCGAATTGATGTTGAACCAACTTTAAATAAAAGCTAGAAAAACGATAGTAAACAAAAACAGCTAGCACCATCACAATCATCAGAAAAAGGAAGCACATTGATTGTACAGAAGAGTAACAAACAACACACAAAAAAGGCTCTTACTTTACAGTTGCCTCCCTTTCCTTCCTGACCAACTTATCCATATCATGATACGGGAACACCAAATTGTGCAAGCCGGAAGCTCTAATCCACTGGGGCATGTTCCTCTTCCCTATAAGCCCAAAAACACGCTCCCTCATGGGGGCAGGCGACTCCCTCGGATACCTCTGCAAGAAAAACTCGGCGAAGGCCAGCTCCAGCACGTACTGCCCCAGAAAGAAGAGTCTGGAGTGGCCGTACCGCACGTGCCGCGACCTGCTCCTCTGACTCGACTCGTGCTGAAACGCCAGATACAAAAGCGTGTCAAGCTCTCTGGCGGGGTTGCTCTCGTCGCCGAGCGTGTGGGAGGGCTCCAGCGGGTACCCCAGCGCCTGCTTCACTTCTAGAAGATGCTGCTCCATCCACGCCTTGTCCCCGTACTTGAGCTCAGTGAAGGGTAGGCACGAGCTCAACAAGGGGAAGGCTTTAAGCGAAAGTTGGGGGCTGTTGAGGAGCCTGTTGGCCAATCTTTTGTTGTCTAGAGGGCGCGTGAGGATGAGACTCCGCGGGGGCGCGCGTGGGGTTCGGCGGTAGGGTCGCTTGCGCTCCTCGAGCTCTTTGAGGAGGCGCTGGGGACTGTTCTTGGGAAGCTCCTCGTGCGGCGAGTCTATGGCCACCGCCGAAACGCGGAGGGGGAGAGGTTGCGCGGTGGGGGTTTTGGGGAGGATTTGGATTTGGAGTGCAATGGGATTGAGTGAAGAAGAGAAGGAGAAGGTGCGGGAGAGCGTGAAGGAAGAAGAAAGGTCCATTGGTGTGGTGAAGTGAAATTGGGTGGTGGAGGATGGTGAGGTGTAAACATTAGAGTGAAGGTGTGGGTTGCGATAACATGGATTCAAAGGGTGATTAAAGGGGTTTTGGGTGGGTTCTGGTTGATACAGGGTTTAGGGATTCCACCATGTAAGTTAGTCCATTTTAGTTATTTCATTTATCCATTATTATTTTATTTAACAATACTTGTTTTCCTCTATATATAAGGAAGAAAGAAAATAAGAAATTCTTTTATTCTTATTTCTTGTCTTCATTTTTTAAAAATATCTAGGAAATAGATATGGGAACAAGATAGAGGATTCAGAATTGCACGCAGCTTTGTGGATTTAAGACTTTTATTTTTACTTGGTTATCTTTTTCTTTTTTTTTCAATCATGATTAAATAATAATGTGCCACTCATAATTTTTCTCTAATAAATAAGCGAATTATTGATTTTCTCTTTTCTTTTTCTAAAATATAATGTAAATGGATTTTATTGATATTCAAAGTTCATTTGTTAATTAGTATTTTTTTAAGGGATATGCTTACTTGATTGTAAGAAAAATTATGAGAATTTGATATTATGAGCTAAATTAATTAGATTCTCATGTAGGAAGGGGTGAGTAAATATCCTAACAGCGCACAATTTACTAATCTCATTTATAAACCAACTAAACTAACCAAGGGGTTGCTAAAAGGCCTAGCTAATACCACAATAGGTGAAAAATAAAATAAAACAAAATTTAAAATTATTTTATTAAAGTGAAAATAAAATTATAAAATTGTTTTGTTTGGATGGATTGGGAAGTTGGACTTTAGTAAATGTTTAAAAAATACTTTATGACATGTTGTTTGAGATTGAACTTTCAACCTAAAAGCATGTAATTGATTAAAGTATTTTATAAATTAATGCATGAAATTAAATTTAGATACAAGGATAAATATAATTTACACAAACCTTATGAGTTTTACATATCATCATCAACTTCAAAGAATACTCCTTAATTAGTAATTTAAGTGTGACCTAGTTATTTTAGGTAGAAATGAGCTATAAGAGCTTTATATAAATAAAAAAACATTTATTATTTTATTAACTTAAGATTTGAAGTTGAAGAAGATATCTTAATATTTTATTTTATTTTTTTATAATTCATTTACATTTTCTTAATATCTTAAAAAAAAAATCCAACACCTCAATCACAATCTTCATAGACCAACTTGAGCACAATAATTAAGTCTCCTTCAAATATTGAGAATTATTATTTCACCTTTGTAATTTTTTATTATTGTTATTAATTAACTTCTCTCTTTAGTTTTTTGGGTTGACAATATTTTATACATATTAATAATCTAAAATTTAGTATTTTTCTCTTACTTCCTCTTAATGTTTAAATTGTACATGAATATACTCTTATTAAGATTATAGATTATATGTGTGAATTTGTTGGTCACATGTTTTTACCTTTTGGCTGATAGAGGAAGAATAAAAAGGTCAGTGACACATAGATATAAATAGTTTTTTGGATTTTAAATGGGAGGACTATACATTATGAGGTGTAATAAGTTTAATTCAACTTATAAAAGTTAAAAATATAAATCATTACAAATTATCTATTTAAAAATAAATATATATACATATATAAAATATATATATATATATATATATATATATATATATATATATATATATATTACATATAAATGTCTATGAATATACATGATAATTATTAAAGATTACATACAAATATTTAATTACTTTAACAATTAACAAAGTTTAAATTTAATAAAATTAATTTTTTACACTAAAATTAGTCCTTTTTTCTCTCATTATACTAAAAATGAAATATATATATATATATATATATATATATATATATATATATATTATATATATATATATAAAAACATATAAAAAATTTTATAAATTTTTTATTAATTTAAATTTACATACGGATAAAATCCGTAACTAATATTTCGTATATAATATTTAATTTACATACGAAATTAATTCGTATGAAATATTCTGTATGTAATGATTAATTTATCTATGGATTTATATTCGTATGTAATATTCTATAGATAAAATATATTTTTTTTGTAGTGTCGATTATTGGAAGAAGATAATCGATTATATGTATAAAATTTGATACTTAATTAATTATGGTATCAGGATAATTGATTATGCTTGCCAAAATATGCGTATAATCAATTATACTTTCTGTCATAATCGATTATCACTAAGTTTGAATCTCATCGCTTTGATGAATCTTGTTCACCGTCGACCTCCGCCGCTATGTTCTCTTACGACCACAAAATTCTACGATAACACACCAAGTCACCAACTTTTTCATCCACCATAGACCTTTAAATAATGAGTCACAAAAAAGACGAAACAGATAGCCAAAGCAAGAGGAATGAGAAGATTCAACCAATAACCACACTATTTCTAACGTCCCTTTTTAATTGTGAATTCAAATCTCTCAACCACCATCAAATGCAATCATGATTCCCCTGCCAACTCTCAGAAGAATCTCTGTCAAAGGTGTTGGCGAAATCTTTGCCAAGGGTGTTGTCATGCATGCAATGTAACTTTACACAATGGTGGATACTGTAGAAGCACATGCAAGGTTAGAAATATATTTACACATATGTTACCGTGGTTTTTCCTCCTTTTTTTCGTAGTGGAGCGCAGATAAAGCCCTCGTCGTCTTCCTCCTTTCCGCGTTTCTAAATCAGCACAAATCATCTCAACCAAACAAAAATAATTCTGCCGTTCTATCGTAGTTTACCGTCGACTCCAACTAAACACAACTTTATTGAACAAGATAAAGTAAAAAAAAAAATATTAATATTATAATATATACTTCTCATTATATCCACATAATATCAAAGGTTAATTTTTTTCATCAACAATAAAAGATACTTCCTTTAGTAAAAGCTCATTTAGGAATAGTGAAATCCCAATAAATTGTATTTTTATGCCACTTAAACAATTATTTTAAGTAACAACTATAATAATATACTGGATAATAGTCAATTCTTCAATATCTTTCAACCTGTTAAGCCATTTTTTTTATTGTTCCTTTACTAGTAAGAAAGAAGAGAGTTTCTTGCAGATAATTTGAGGCAACACCAACTGAAGTAATAGTTCGGCATGGATATTTCTGCAGTTATTGGATGATGGTGTAACAGTATATACATGGTTATCGGTTTGTCTGATAGTAGTGTAGATGAGTGAGACGTGGATATGAGAGACACACCCCATGCAAGCAAATCCGACAAGCAGGGCTAGCTACTTTAGGGCATGCACTCAGGTTGTTTATGCTTTTCATTCTGGTTTGTTGCTTTGTGGTTAACGAAGTATGAGAGGTAATGCATTGATGGAAATGGAAATGATGGTAGTGAGGTGTTGTAGGGCATGCTTTAGTTTGACGGATGGCGGTAAGATTTATGTGATGCATTATTATTTGGAGGGCCAATAATCCAAGGAAAAGGTCCATGGAAAAACTCATTCGCTTCTGACATGGATTTGCATGAATGATCTTTCTGTCCTGTGACCAGTCTGCATTGTAAAAGGGACCGTTATTGACCTATTATGCATGATGAGGGAGCAAGATCATGAATGTGCCCTTGATGGCTACATGTGCTGGCTGTTCATTATCTAAGATCTTTGAGCTACCACCAATGTTGCCCACAATATCTTATCACTATACCTCTGCAACAACACTCAATGCTAGGATTTTTTTTACTGTAGATCTAAAAGTGAGTGATCCAAGGCTCTCATGATATCAGTTCTTTCATACAGTTAGTTCACATGCACCTTACCTACTCAATAAATTATTAATGGATTTTGACTAACACTGTATTTGATTTTTATAAGAACTTTTATAAATAAAAATATTAATTAAGAGAAGAAATTCTACTAAAGAGAACCACTTTCAATAAATATTAGTTATTGATAAAGTTAATACATATTTCATACTAATAATAGAATTATATATATATATATATATATATATATATATATATATTTATTTATCAAGATAATTTTGCTAAAATGAGTAGAGGTAATTAACTTGATATATTTTGATTAAAAAAATATAGCTAGATCTATGAATGATTTAATGGGCCCATACACGGTAAAAGAAATTTAAAAAATTACAAAGAACATTTTAAAATTTTAAAAAAGTAAATATATTTTTTCCTATCTTTTTAGTGGATGTGACTGCTTATCTCCAGTATGAACAACAACTATGTCATTTCAAATAATATATTTAGTTTCATTCATACATTTTTTACATAAATCTTAGGGTTTGGAACAACACACCTTCCTACTAGATTTTTGTGTTTTGGTAATATAATTTGAAAATATAAAAGATAATTATGAGGAAGAATTTATTATTTATATATTTTATATACACATTAACAAAATATTAAATACTAATAATGTTTAATTTGAACTTCATAAATCTAAGTAATAATTAAATACATTTTTTATCTATTCAAACAATATTTGAAACTTCAAATTTTTCCTAAAACATTATTTAAATAAAAGATATGGAGCACAAATTCTTGATATTAATTCTTTACTTTTTTTATTTGAATTTCAAATTTCAGATTCGATCTTATAATCACATAATTTCTCCTTCTTTTTCATTTATAATTTTTATTTGTGTCTTTCTTGTGTAGGATCACGTCTTCATTAAATTAGATATTTTTCATTGGATTTCTTCTTTTACCAACCTTATATTCTTTATATTTTATGAATTTTATGGTAATAATATTAAACCTTAGATAAATGTTAGGATGTGTTTTTCTTCTATCTTTTCTACTTTTCTTCATCAAATTTCATCAAGAGATGTGCATCTTTTTTATTTTCATTTTTATTTTATATTTTTTTCATTTGTAACTAAGTTTTATTTTAATGAAATATTTCAGATTTTTTTTTCTTTATTCTCAATTCTTACTAAAATTTTAAATTTATTGATTTCAAAAGTTCAACATTTTGAGTAATGTAGTTTGTATAAATACAAGTTAATTTTTTTAAATTTACTTATTGTAAAGAATAATGTTATAAGAAGTTGTTCCTCTTCGTATTCATGTTCTGTATTAAGAAAAACTCCAACATTCTATAATATTGACTAAGAGCTGAAAATCACTAAACATAAAAATATGGTCATACACTGTATGTGGGTCTATGTATGTGTTTATTATATAACCACAGAAAATCTCCGTTGTTTCTCTTTCACTAAGAAGATTTAAGAACAAGAGCTACCACCAAATATCTTATCACTACCCTGCAACAACACTAACAACACCCAGGTGCCAATGTTTGAATTTTTTTCTTTTACTGTATATCTAAAAGTGAGATGATCCAAGGGACCCATGATATCAGTTCTTTCATACAGTTAGTTCACATGTACGTTACCCACTCGATAAATTATTAGTGCATTATGACTAATACGATTTTTATAAGATCTTTTATAAATAAAAATATTTATTAAGAGAAGAAATTCTACTAAAGAGGATCGATTTCAAGAAATATTAGTTATCGATCATGTTAATAAATATTTCATACTAATAATAAATTATATATATACATAATATTTATTTGTCATAATAAATTTGCCAAACTGAGTAGAGGTAATTAACTTGATATATTTTAAATATTTGAATAAAAATATATAGCTAGATCTGTGTATGAATGATTTAATGGGCTGATACACGCTAAAAGAAATTTAAAAAATTACAAAGAACATTTTTAAAATTAAAAAACATTAATATCTCTTTTTTTCTATCTTTTTAGTGCCTGTGACTTTTTATCTCCAGTATGAATAAGAATGATGTTATTTCAGAAAATATATGTAGTTTCATTGATAAATTCTTGACATAAATTTTACGGTTTTGAACAACACAATTTCCCTACTAGATTTTTATATGTTGGTAATATAATTTGAAAATATAAAAAATATATTATGAGGAGGAATTTGTTATGTATTTTTATTTATATATTTTTTATATATAGAAAAAAATGTAACAAAATATTAAATACTAACCATGTGTTAATTTTAACTTCATAAATCTAAATAATAATTAAATATATTTTTATCTCCATCTAAATAATATTTAGAAATTAAAAATTTTCTTAAAATTAATTTAAACAAAAGATATTAAACACATTCTTGACATTTCTCCTTCTCTAAATTTTGTTTAATTGAATTTCAAATCAATTCTCCTCTAAACATTTGTTTAATTGAAATTTAAATCAATTTTCATTTTTTTCAATAAGTGATTTACTCCTTTTTTTTTTTTTTTTAATTTTTATTTGTCTCTTTCTTGTATAAGATCATATGTTCATTCAATTGGACATTTTTAATTGTATTTCTATTTTATCAACTTTATCTAATTTGTCTATCATGGATTCCATATGGTAGTAATATTAAACCTACGAATGGTTAGAATCTGATTTTTTTTCTACTTTCTTGTTTATCAAATTTCTTCAAGAGATATGCATCTTTTTTTGTTTGTAACTCCTCTTTATTTTTATTCTATATCTTCTTCATTTGTAACTCCTCTTCCATCAAATATTTTAGAGCAATTTATTTCCCATTCTTAATTTTTAGATTATAAATATCAAATTTATTGAGCTTTTTGAAAAATTCATCATCATCATGAGTCATGTGTTTTTGTATAATCATTATTTGTAAGCCAACCTTTTATAGATTTGTTGATTACAAAACATGATGATGTAAGAAGTTGTTCCTCTTCTTATTCATCCCCTATTAAGGAAAAATTATTAAGCACGGAAAACCACAAAGCATAAAAACATGATCATGTACAATCTTCAAGATGATCAATTTTAACAACACATCATGAAAGACGCACGTGTTACATCATCTGTCAGACAATACAGTACTGTGGAATATTTTTTTATTATGATAAAGTGTGCTCTTAAGATGAGATGATACACGCACGATATGCACATAGATTAAACTAATACTATAAATATGTGTGTGTGGGTTTATATTTCAACAATTAAGGATGATGCATAAAGAATAAGGTTTTCAAAGTTGCATGGAGTACATTTAATGCAAACATCCATATTCAAACTAGACAAACACATAAAGGACTGTTGGATGTCGATCCCACAAAGAACAATTTTGTTATCAAATCTTAAATTGACAACTGGCTAAGCAAGCAATTAAATGTTTCAAGATGAATTGAGAGTAATTTAAATTAATAAACAATAAAGACAATTCAAGAATGAATAGCAATTAAAAAGAAAGTTTTCAAGATCTAGAAGAACTCTGGGATTGAACTTCATCTATCTCCCTCATTCATATTATGGATTTGATAAAAACATACAATATCCGTAACTACTCACAATTGAGGCACATATAAAAATCATTCACACTGATTCCTCTGATATGAAATTCATAAGAAAATTTTCCTAAACACTGATCCCTCAGTTATTTAGTAAATTACCTAGCATTAAGAACAGATGTTATACGCAATCAATACATCGAAACCTATCCCTAGTATTCCAATATATTGAGTATTTTCATCTAGGTTGGAAACTCAAAAGTACTTCCCAGTTAAATTTAAGAATCAAAATCAAGACTCTATTGATCAGATAAAATCTAGCATTAAGCACAAGATGAAAATACTAATTGAGTAGAAACTGAATATTATATATAAAAATCACCAAAACATGAATGAGTTCAAAAGATTACATTCAATCCCAAAGATGAAGAATTAGCTACCCATGGTAGCCATTACAACCCAATGAAAGAAAGCTTGCAAGAGAAGAAGAAAATCTTGATTCTAGCCGTCCGCCTCCGTCCTCTAGGTCTTGCCTCCTTCCTCTAGGGCTTGATGCCTCCCAAAACCCTAAAAATCTCTTTTTAAACTTGGTTTTGGGCCTAGGTTAAGTGGCTTTTCTCTTGGGCTTTTTTTTCTATTTTAAACTTTTTATTTCTTTTCTTCATGAATCTTCCAATCTATCATTTTCTTCATTCTTTTATACCTGAAATTCCACAATAATTGAGATTAAATGATTTCCTTTAACTCAGGACTCAAAACATAAATTTAAATCCAAAAACTCTAAAATTGGGAGTAATTACTATTTTAAATAACACTTAAACCCACAAGTATTCAATATTTCTCATGTATAAAAGCACTCAAAATTGGTACTTATCAAGTACATCAGAAGAGTTGAAGCAACTTAATGGATAGAAACAATCTCTCGACGACTATCTTCTTCAAACGCCTATGTAAAGCTTTCCATCAAGTAGAAAATTAACATGGCTGAGGTCACACTGTGCTAAAATGTTGCTTAGATATTGACCATCTCGCAAAGCTTTCAAGAAGTGAGATATCCTTGCGCTTAGAGCAGATACTCTACCAAATCTATGGTCTGTAAAAGTTTTAAGGAGAACACTAAGACTGTTCATACAACTACCTAGGATAGAGTGCTCATATGACAACTTAGGAGATAGTGCTTACCCTTGTATTTGTCAAAAGATGTAACCCCTTCTTAGATGATCTGAACTAGAAGAGAAAACCTAAACCTTGTATTCGTCGACACTTTCCAATAGTAAGACTAAATGATCGTTTGATCATACTAGTGATCAACCTACTTATGTTAGCCATGAGTGGCTAAAAGGCAAGGAAAACTCACCTAGTCAGGCTAGGTACAAAGAATATTCGACTAAGTCAGGAGTCATTTCAAGAAAAAAGCTATTTAGACATTAATTTTAGCTACCAAATAAAATAGTTGCTAATTGTGACCAAAATAACCATCAAATTAAGTTTTGGTTGCTAAATAACTACAAAATAAAAGTAATTATTCAATTTAGTAACCAATTAATTCAAAATAATTAATGTTTTAGCCACTTATATTATTAGATTCTAAGTTAGTCTCTAATTAAGTTAGTAACTAATTTTATCATTTTAGCCACTCATGAAAAGAATACACGAGGGAGTAGTCAGAAGTGGCTAGGAGCTTAAAGAATACTCAGTTGAGCCATGAGTGACCAAGAGCAAAGAATATTCGACTAAGCCAGTAGTGGCTTGTGGAAAAAATACTCAAGAGAGTAACCAAGAGTGGTTAGGAGCTTAAAGAATATCTAGTTAAGCTAGAAATGATTTGGAAAAAAATATTCAGTTGAGTTAGAAATGACTTGGAAAGAAAAATACTATATTGATCTATGAGTGATTTGAAAAAAAATACTCAATGTGTTACTTAAGAATGGTTATAAGTTTAAAGAATACTCGAAATATACTTTGGAGCAGTAGTCTATCTAGCGAACCTAATTGATTAATTGATGAATCGGTATAAATTGTTAAGCATATTTCTCTTTCCTATCTTTTTTTATACTATATGTTATTTGATTTCCACTAACCCAGAAGGAAAGAATCGTGTGATTATGCGAAGAAAACAATTTTACTTAAAGGCTTTTGAATTAAGTCTTCCATTTGCATCTATAGCAGGATGTCAAACACCAAGTATAAAACTTGCCTCTGATGTGACCTATCATACAGAAGAGCTACATCAAAGACTTGTTTTCAAAATACATTTCAAATTACTTTATTGCATTATAATTTTATGGATTTGGATTTTTGAACTATGTTTTTGAGCTTTTATGCTTTTGAGCAACCTCAGATTAAAAAAAAAAAATTGGCCTAGGATGTGAGATTTATCCATCATGGTGGTTAAACTTCAACCATTTTCTCCTTTGGCAGTTACGATAACTTTGTATCAACATGTATGTTCATGTTCATAACCCCTTTTCTTTTCCCTGCAAGCATGTACAATGATATCCTGAATTGAAGGTGAAGACTAGTCTCTCTGAAGAAGTAAACATAAATTCAACCTTTTTTGGAAGGACTGAGCTATAGTCTATTTGCTCTGATAGGAAAGGCTTTGTGGCTTGACACTTTCATGTGGAAAAAGTGCTGACCCCGGTAGACGCCAACCAGCATCCAACTATCTCATCCTTCACACTCTAACTCACTCAAACCACACACCACACATCACAAACACAATCACAATCTCCACGCTTATATTTTGCCCCTCTTCCTACTCATTACGTCCAAAGTACCTCTCCCACTCCTCCCTGTACCCTCAATAAGCTTCATTTTCTTGCATGCACCAAGACCCTACCTTCGGATTTCATAAAAGTTCATTATTTGTTCGTGCCCTTCAGCTCCTCCTAACTCCCCTTATTATTGCCCAATACCTGTTCTTCTTCTGTTCACCCTGAAGCTTCTCATTTCAGTAATATTACAAAGGGATAAACATATATATAATACAAAGTAAGTACTCTGCTCCCTTACCCTTTTTCCCTCAAGTTATATATTATATATAAATTTAAGAGCTTTCAACTGTCTTAATGTTTTTGCTGCCTTTCTTTCTGCTACATCGTCAACCGTACGGTAATGAAACTATAGCGACTTACAATTCTGTCTCTGACATTGGTCGATGGTGACAAGGGAAATCTACTACAGCTAGCTGCTGCTGATTTTGTCTCTCAGAATTAGGAGCTTATTTCTAGCACCATGAAGAGAGGAAGCGGATGGTGTGTTTCTCATCTTCTAAAACTCCTTCTTTGGTGGCTCTTGTAACAAATTTTTCTTATGTAACATACATTTGCTGATTGCTAACCTTAACCCTTTTTTTGGATATAAAGAAAGTTACTGGAAACCCCTGACTTGAACTATTTGATTGCAGGGCTTTTTCTCATGAGATTCCGAGTGATGTCACCGTACAAGTTGGCGAAGTTTCGTTTTCCTTACATAAGGTAGTGAACCAACTCAAACACAAAAGAGAATATTAAGTTTGAGTTAATGAATTGTAGTTGTGATATAATTTGCAGTTTCCGTTAGTTTCCAAGTGTGGCTACATAGAGAAACTGGTCAAAGAATCCAGTGGCGAAGATGTTTCATTCATTGAACTCTATGATGTCCCTGGTGGAGCAGAAGCATTTGAACTGGCAACAAAATTCTGCTACGGGATAAACTTCGAGATTAGTGTTGAAAACATTGCTATGCTTCGGTGTGTGGCGGAGTATCTTGAGATGACAGAGGATTATTCAGTTGGAAACTTGGTGGGAAGGGCTGATTCATACTTGAATGAAGTGGCACTGAAGACTATTTCAGGGGCTGTTTCTATCCTACACGTGTCCGAACGGTTCCTTCCAATTGCAGAAAAAGCAAAATTGGTGAGTCGATGCATAGATGCTATTGCGTTCATAGCCTCAAAGGAGACCCAATTCTTTTCATCTTTGAGAACTGACATTAGCAGTGATGGCATGGCATCTCACCAAAGGCCAGTAGTTCAATGGTGGGCAGAAGATTTCACAATTCTCAGAATTGACATTTTTCAGAGAGTGGTAATTGCAATGATGGCAAGAGGGTTTAAACAGTTTGCTCTCGGTCCCATCATTATGCTATATGCACAGAAATCTCTCCGAGGTTTGGTAAGACTATGACCCTTTACCCAAAACTGGAAAACATACAAATAAACGTGGTTTTATGTATTGACTTAGTGCCATGAAAAGATTCATTTGTGATTACTTTTAAGAAATAATTGTTTCAAAATACAAAATAAATTTTCATTCAGTCACATATTATCACTAATAATTGTCACATTATTGACAAGTACAATGAGTTCAACGTTCATGCATTCTGAGTATACAAAATTTTACAGTATCAAACAGTCAGAAATTAGTGTTGATGTGACTTTTATGGTAATTATTATAAGAATCAACTAATGACCATACATGATGGTTTAAGATAAGATGTTGCATGGCCTTAGATGATATACGTAAAGCAAAAAAGTAGTTTGTATGGTTGATTATAACAAATAACAGTGATTGATTATCACAAGTAATCAAAAAGCACAGTGATTCATGAAAAATTCTTGTTGTGGAGCAGGAAATATTCGGAAAGGGTAGAAAGAAGATAGAGATTGAGGCACAGGAGGAACACGAGAAGAGGGTTGTTTTAGAGACATTAGTGAGCCTTCTGCCAAAGGAGAAGAATGCAATGTCAGTGAGCTTTCTTTCTATGTTGCTTCGGGCAGCCATATATCTGGAGACTACAGTTGCTTGCAGGCTTGATTTGGAAAAGAGGATGGCTCTGCAGCTAGGACAGGCTGTTTTAGATGATCTTCTCATTCCTTCTTATTCCTTCACTGGGGACACACTGTTTGATGTAGATACAGTGCAGCGAATCATGGTGAATTACCTACAATTTGAAAATGAAAAACATTCAGCCTATAATGCAGATGATGAATATTTTTCTCCTCCCCAAAGTGACATGTATGGGATTGGAAAGCTAATGGAGAACTACCTCGCTGAAGTATCCACCGACAGAAATTTAACTGTTTCAAAATTCATCACTCTAGCTGAACTGATTCCCCAACAAGCTAGATCAACAGAGGATGGGATGTATAGGGCCATAGACATCTATCTTAAGGTAAGCTTCTAAACCCATGAGGCTGCAACTTGTACTGTATATTAAATTAGGCATCATTTTTGTACTCATTTTGCAAAGCCAACATTGGATTTCTCTTCTAGAAAGCACATACACTGAGGTTTTACCACATTTGAGTTGGCTTTAGATTTTGATGTCACCACATAACAATATTAAACTTACAACACTAACACTAATGTTCTATCAGTTCTATGAAAGCATCATATATTGCTGGTGATAAAGTAAAAAAATTTGCAAATCTCAGGCTCATCCAATTCTAAGCGACACGGAGAAAAAGAAAGTGTGCAGCGTGATGGATTGCCAGAAGTTATCACGAGATGCGTGTGCACACGCTGCTCAAAACGACAGGCTTCCCGTTCAAATGGTGGTTCAAGTTCTCTACTATGAACAACAACGCCTTCGAGATTCCATGGATGGTAGTGTAGGTTGGGATTCTCCTAATAATTTTCGCGACAAGGCCAATCTATCCCCCAACGAGCTTAATCCAGTGTCAAACGAGTTCTCCAACTTACGAAGAGAAAACGACGAGCTGAAACTAGAGATAGTGAAGTTGAAAATGAAACTAAAAGAGATCGAAAGATCTTCCCTTAGATCAGCATCAAGCAGTCCTGGAATGTATGCTTCACCCTCCGCTGATAAGCCTCCTCTCCCTCGAAAATCTTTCATGAACTCAGTGTCTAAAAAACTTGGACGTCTTTCTCCTTTTTCACGTGGCGGTGCTGCCACCAACCCTGTCAAAGGTCGCGTAAAACCTGACAAAAATCGACGCCATTCTATATCCTAATGTGCAGGGTACAAGTTCTATCTTTGTTTTCAGAGGCTTATTGTATACAGGGCTAGTTTTACTTCACTGTTATACTCGTGAAGATTAAATTTTCATGATCCTTACGCCCAAGAACTCTAATATGTAATTTGTAAAGAGTGGTGAAAAGTAACACAGAATTTCTTATTTATTGCTTGCATTGCAGCCCAGTGGCTACATGAATGCTCTATGATTCCAAAATAATAATAAAATCAATAATTTATCATCTGCCATCGTTAGAACATAATCTCTGCTCTAATCAACAATGTTGGAGATGCCACATCCATCATGCCAAATTATAGTATACAAGTAGTTATAATTTTTAAGTAAATATTTTTTGAAATTATTATGTCATCACTTTCGAAATCTTACACTATTTACAAATATCTAATTCCAGAAGATATCTTGATCTGTTATATGCCCTCACTGGTTGATGCTGAATCTCTCCATGTCGAGTGTTCGCTTCCCAAGAATCCAGCAAATATAAAATCTTACATACCATCATCTTCACTTTTTGCAATTTGTAAGAATCAACTCACATATAGTGATGTATTGTGTTGAATACTCAGAAAAAAAAAAATCTTTTATTCATTGTAAATTTTGTTCTGTTCCGTTTGAAAGGGCATAGCTTCTTGCTGAAGATTCAAATGTTAATAATTCTGTGTCTGTGATCAAGGAGAAAAGGAGGAACGGAAATTATTCGTGTTTTGGCCACGATTTCATTCAACATTCCAGAAAAAAAAAAAATGGAACAAAGGGTTATTGGTGTAAATACGAGGAAAGTAGAATTTTATAAAATTTCTGAACGAGTTAATGGTATTATAAAGAAAAATGAATATTATGCGGGTCAACTTGGAACAGTAGAGCGACAACGACACTACATCTTTCGAACGACCTTAAGATCCCTGGAAGAATACAACATCTGGTAACAGCAGTTAGTGGGGTCTGTCTGTCTTTGAATTATTGAGTCCTTTGGGATAAAAACTTGGTAATATGGTTCGAGTGACAGCCTAGCAATGTCCGTGATGATGTCTGAGCCTAATCATGAAAAGAAAGGAGATCATGGTTTGGGTTCGATTCATGCATATTCTAAAGGCATCAAACATAGTTATAAGTTATACATATTTCGGGACAGACCTAACGTAAGTATGTTAATAGATGTTTAAATATTAGCTGGAGAATCTGATGTCCATTCCATGGCAGACAGGAATTAGATCTCCAACATCTTGTTGGCTTCTAAGTTGTGTGCGGTGTGTGAAGGATAAGTGGAGAATGAATCACAATGGGGAGAGAAAAAAAAAAATATTTTGCCTACTTAATGCGTTGAGGGAAGTAAACAACAACATTGTCAAATGAATCCTGTTTGTTTTCTACTCTTACCCAAAACATTGTTTTTGTTCTGGACCCCTCCTTGGAGTATTAATTTTAGGTAGTTTGGGGTATTAATTCAATTCACTTATCCAATACATAGGACTTGAGATATGCAACCAGAACTTTGTAGTGGTACAAATACACTGAATTATAGGCAAAAGTCGGTTAGAGATATTAAGATTGGTGAGAAGCTTGTATGGGAAAGGCCAAGATGACATAAATAGGACTAGTAGGGCTTGATGTATTTGCTATCTAATTTCTAACTTCTATCACCACTGGGTTCAGTTGCTTCAGAGAGATCTATTGATAGACAATTTTTTGTCATTTTAAGGAAAATTGGTATCTAAAAGTTTTGTTAAAAGACTGAATGTGGAGGTGAGAATGTAATTAAAATGAAATATCTCAGCGTTTCTGAGAAAGTGGTATTTAATTCATATAGTTGTCCTCGGTAATGTATGAAAGGATGATTTTTTCATGGCTTTTAGTGTGAAGGAGTGGTAGTAGTGGCATGTGACTTGTGAATAGTAATGGGTTTGGGCATCAGGGAAAAAAAAGGGATCTTACGATACACACATCAAATCCCACTACACTCAATAATTCGGCTGAACATTCAACACAAACATCATCCACAAAGTTAGTCTAAACTCTTAAAACATAAACATAAAATATATCACATTGACCATAGATTTTTCTTTTCAAGTCATGTTCAGATTCAACACTTGAAAAAGCCAAGGTGACTGTTTTAATCTCTCTTGTCTTAATTGTTCTTCTACATCAAAACTGTTTCTAATTCCACTTTGGCACCCTGGGGTTGAACCAGGCACCTGGACAAGGCGAATTATGCTTCCACTTGATTCTTCTCTTGTGGTAAGACTGCCATGACATCTTGTCTTGTTTACACGGCTTGATCCACTGGAAGAAGAAGACAAGCTGTGTCCTGAATCTGAAGTTAGTGGTGTCTCAACTTTCTTCCTACGGTTGTAACTTGAGGGGCCTAATGTTAGCTCAATCTCAGTCTCATCTATGACTCCTAGCACCCCATCTTCTGATTCTGCAATGTGCTCCTCTGCTGGCCGTTCAAGGTCAAACTTCATTTCTTGTGCTCCTTTATGAGTTAAACTAATCGCATTCTTGAAGTACCACTCTTCTTGGCTTACTTCAACACCTCTTCTGGCTTCCATATTTTGCATCAGTATCTTCTGAATTCGGTACAAACGATGTAGTTCATATACCTGTTAAAAACATTCTCAGGATTTTAAGGCTCTAGTATTCGTGATTGAAGAAGATATATATCCTGAAGGAATAGAAAGAGAATTACCTGCTCTTTGAAGGTTTCTTCGTGTTTTAACATTGCCATCCTCATGTATTCTTTGTCGCAGGACCTCACAAGCTTCTCCATCGGTGATGTACTTAGCTTCTGAGAAAATGAACTTTGAACTAGTGCTACACAGTTAAGTCTTCTTTGTAGAAAATTTGTACTCAGACTTGTAGCTTCATGCCTTCACATAAGTTATATATCAGTGATAAGCTTTAAGTGATGTAGTTTATAGATGAAAAGCTTTTATATAGAAAACAGGATGGTTCATCAAAAGCATGGTTACAATGGCCTTGAGACACTAATACAAAATGATAGCATCAACTTCCTTTTAGTATAATTTGTCTGTTCCCTTGCTTGCTCTCCTTTCAAAACTTTGGACCACATTCGACTGAACCCCAGCAAGAAAAAATATCTCCCGACACCTTTATCAGTTGAATTTTCCTACCATAATTACAACTTCTCACACATACACACGCATGATGTCATTATTCATGTTATCCGTTCAATTATTGCAATATTTAAATTAACGACCAAGGAGACATTTTCTCTTCTTTTCATATGCCCAGATTAAAAAGAATGCACGAAGAAGCAATATCATTATAGTTAGAGGGCCATAAGGAAACCCATTTGCTTGTTTTTTTAATCCTTGAACTTTTCTTCCTCAGTTTCTCTCTCATTCACGGAATGTGTACCATAATTTTGTTTGTCATAATTAATTTTTTCCTTGCTAAACTATCTGCAGACATCCATCCCTATTACTCTAGAGATTTAAGGCGTGAATGATTTAGGCTACGCTTTTGTTTGTGTAATCTTTTAGAATGTACTATACTTCTCCACACTGGCCCCGCAAGATGCAAAGCATATTCCTCATTTCTCAATTTCTTCAGGATTTTGTTTGTTCTCTACAATATAATATCACAATCTTACATTAAATTATTACACTAATGACAGTATAAATTTAAACACATACTAGTATATCATCTTCAATTCTCAACAATAGAAAAACTCAGTAGCACCCTCATTAAAGTTATGCAAACCCAGTCCCACAGTCTAAATTACACAACAATGATATAGAATATGACACAAAATTTGCTTGCAGAAAGGGAAGAAGAGGGGCATGCCACAGTTTAAAAAATCAGTTTGTAAACTTAAACAAGAATATACCCATAATAAATACTGAACTGATTTTGGTTTTGAAAGTCTTACTAGAACGAAACACATGTTCAGATAAGAAAAAACTGAATTTCCAAAGCAAAAGATTATGAGAAATGGAATATTGCAGCTTCTAACCTGCTAGAATTGAGGGCACCACAAATTTGTTCTGAACAAGAAGACGAGAGAACAGAAGGAGATCTCAGAAGCAAAAGGCAAGAAAGAGACACTCTGGCTTTCAAATTCAAGCCAACTTAAGCGACAAGACAAGGCTGTGTTATTTTGATGAAGACTCTGCTAATCTGCTCTCACATTCCCCATCAGGGTGGTCAGTGCATACTGTTGGGGATTAAATAGAACACAACAATGTAACAGAACTGTTGTGGAATTTAAGATTCTCTTTGGAGGACACGGAAACCAATGTGCTATTGCATGAGGCTAGAAGCATGCGAAAGAAATCCCAGTGCCTTGACCAATGTGATTGAAGTTTTGTGGAGGAGATGCCTGAGACAGGTCCAGCAATGCAGATATATTAAACAAAGAGTAAAGAAAGGAGAAGAAATAAAGAAATACAGGTATTATTATTAGCACTATTTTAAAACTATATAATTGTTGAGGATCACAAGGCCTTGGTTTGCTCAAGACAAATCATGAACAGAACAGCATAGCCTGCTGAGGTGAATCACATGCACCTAAAATTTCTACATCATAAAATACTTGTCTCAAACTGCACATTATAGTATTATGTAATGATGTATGTATACATGTATGTATATGTAAGTTAGTATTATTGTATAATTGAAGCGTGCCTATGTGATTGTGAAGGGGCTTAAGGTAGCATCTTGTGTGCCGCCGACAGTTGGATCCTGACCGTACGATGAATGGGTATCTCTGGTAGTTGAGGATCTCAAATCCAGCCATTGGTGTTCAGTTTTGAGTGATTAAAAAAAACAACAAAGGGGACAGAAAATCATGGGTTTATCCCTTCCTTAATTCTTTTGTTGGTATTGATGGGGCGAGCAAAGAGTGAAGGATGAATTATGGATGTTTGGTTTCGTACCTGAAGTGTGCCAAAATAGATGCAATGTGGTATTTGATGCAATGATTATAGACGCTAAGTGGGCATGTGGGTGCTATGTTTTTGTTAATAATGTAATGTAATGTAATGCATGGTTGTGATTTTTGTGTACAAATGGATGTGCATACGTTACGGGTATACATGTACGCTAATCCATGTAATAACGTTGATCCATGTGTACCCTGGTCCTTGTGAAGATGACCACACACATGCTTGTGAAGCCTAGCTTCTCTCTCTTATGTTGAAGTAATAATAATAATATATGAAGAAAAAAAGAGTCATAAAAAAAGAGGGAGGGAAATGGACGTGGAATGGAAGCACGCGTTGCCGGGGGTAGAAGGTGAATTGTTATGGGGTGGTGGGTCCTTTCAGTTTGCACAAAAGCCTGACCTATATACGGGCTTTGCCTCATTGTTTCCTCTCATTTCAATTCCATTTTCAATCACACCAAACATAAAATACTACTCATGCCAAACCCTCATCCACACAATCACTTTTTTTAATCATTTTCATCTTAAATAAACAATGGGGGAATTCTTAGATGCTCTTAGATCCACAAAATTCTTATTCTATAATCATTCTTCCACTGTAACAATCAAATTATTGTTACTACCACCAATCACAATGGTTATTACTTGAACAATGAAATAAATAAAACTCTAGTGTTTATAAAATATTAACCTGGGCAATCTAAATAAACCTGGTGGACCAGGAATGATAACATTGTTCTGTTCGGAACCAAGTTTCCCTCATCAAATTTCAAGTAATACCAATAACTCCTTTTCTTTTTTAAAATAAACACTGTAAATTGAATATGTATACACACACATATTTATGCAAGTTGATAGAGTGTTGGTCAGCTTTTAAGACATGGCCGAATACGCGTCGTTAACATTATCTCACAAATAACTTAATTTTCGTTGGCAACGCAGTGATACAAGAAAAAACAAACTAATGAGTAATGCATATTCACAATTTTATTATGTTGAATTACGCAAACAGAAATGGTCTATATGAACATCTATAGTATAGGATAACTCTTATTTAATTATTAAAATATTTTTTATTGTTAAGAGGCACAATTATATATATATATAAGAGTTTTTAATAAGATTTTAATATTAGATTGAAGATTTTTTTTTAATATTTCTGTATTGAAGATGTTGTAATTCAATAAACTAAAGAATACATGCGGCAAAACAATAAAAATATATTTTTTAAGTATTTTTTCCATTTAAAATAAATTACACTCGTATTATCTGTTTTTTTTTTTCTATTACGTTTAGTACTTCTTCATTTTTTAATTTATAAAACCTCTTTTATTATTTTGATTTAGTTACAAAAAGTTTACTTTTATTTCATTAATATTCATTCATATGCATTTTAATTATTTTCTTAAATATTCCCACTTTTTCTTTTACTAGTGAAAGACAAGATTCAGTAACGATTTATTATGGCACCTTCATAATGAGTTTAAGTAGTGATAAACTTGTAAATATGGGAAGAGTTTTTTTTTTTTTAGTTTGAATTAGAAATTCTTTTATTGATATAAAATATCTTCCTAAGATTGTTTTTGTACTCAATCATTTTCTATTCTTTTTCATAATTTGGGTATTTTGTGTTTAAAGTAGTAATAGCAGTAGTAATACCTAACAAAAATATAATTAAATGGTATCAAAGGAACCTTTCAAGAATATAAGATGGTAAGTCTCTTTCAAAGAAATCAAAACACCTAACAAGCACAACTAAGCAGAAAATGAAATAGAAAAATAAAACACAACACTAAGTGTAAAAAAAAAAAAAAAAGAAAAAAAGTTGAA